>ERZ1023420.7-NODE-7-length-287208-cov-21.493409_pt1 | contig 287208 bp, 285 predicted proteins | sample MGYA00380512_ERZ1023420 | MGnify/ENA primary metagenome ERZ1023420 (study PRJEB33173, sample SAMEA4830390) | metagenome | study: EMG produced TPA metagenomics assembly of the PRJEB25223 data set... | reverse complement strand
TTAGATAAATTCAGACAATCAAGGAGAATACATATGGATTACAAAAAAGAAATTGAAAAAATAGGTTGGAATACAAAAGAAGTAGCTAATCGAGTCGAAAGTTTAATCGAAGAAAAAGTAATAGATGTAAAAGAAGATGTAACCGAGGATCTATCAGTGGTTGTTGAAAAAGAAAATAATAATTCAATACTCAACGAGTTTTTAAATAAATAAAAAAACAGCCTATCTAATCAGATAGGCTAATTTATTACAGTTTGTTAAGCGTTCCACGTCGCTTGATAGTTAAATACCCCAATTTTCTTATTGGAAACAAATTATAGCTATAAAAGTTATATAAATTGTAGTTCATATATCTCTTTATATTCATAAGTATTAAAACTATCAATATGACCTTTTAATACTACTTCTTGTTTCTTTCTACTCACATTGTGATAATATGTTAGCCTAATATTCATATCTGATTCGTAACCATTATTTTGAATAGTATCATTTAATTCATCAAATACAGTTTTATTAATAGGTAACATATAACTCTCCTTGCTAGGTAACATATTTATATATTTCTTTTGAATTACGTTATCTTTACCTAACATAACTTCAACAGTTATGTTTTTAGCAGCTCCTCCACCAAGATTATATAACTTTAAATAATCTTCGTGTTCTTCAGAAGTTGAAGTCGTATTTCTTAAATTCAAATTTTTATTTTCATCTTTTTCTAAAAGGATTTGATTAAACCCTAGAGCTGGTATAAAACTAATTTTCATTTGATAAAGTTGAACTGATACCGATACAAAATAAAATAACGCCATAATAAAAGTTCCTAGTGATCCAATTGCTGAAATAATATTTATCATATTAAATCTCCTTTTTTAATTTTTAGGAGACAGTAGTAGGGGTTTAATCATAACATTTAATTTGATATTTTTGTAGATTTTTTAACATTTCGTACTACCTACGTATAAAATCATCAAATAACCACCCAGTGACATGTGTGGGTGGTGGATATAAAAAGATATTTGAGAAAAGGCTAGCGATTCATATGTAAATACATTATACCATAAAAAAAATAGGGCGAGCACATAAGTGCCTGTGCTCTAATGATTTTATATTAATTTTTACTTCCCCTCTATAATACTACATAAAATAATAGATCTAGGAATTGCTGCAAAAATTCTTTTTTTGATTGGATTTTAAACAAACATATATTTGTGCATTTTAATATCCCAATCGTTTTTTTAATAAATAAACATTACATTTAAGAATAAAAATATAACATTTAGGAATTATAACATTTTATTTTTAGAAAATTATGATAAATTATTTATAAAAATATTTGGAGGGATTTACTTGGATGAAATTTTAGAAGATATTAAAAAAAGTGCTTGGAACTTTATTACACTGATTATTTCAGTCTTTTTATTTTTTACTTTGAAATCTACTGCTGATTCATTTGTTTCTCAATATGGTGCAAAAGTAAAAGTTAAAAATTTATTTGTTGACGGTTATCTTAGTGGAACTTTAAGCATCTTAGGTCTTATTTTTATTACTTTAGTATTACTATGTGCCACTATTTTTTTCTCATATTTGATATTAAAGGGCGATTTTTCACTTACGGCGATTTTTCAAATATTAATTTCTATTGGTTTTATCATTGCAACATTATCTTTAAGCTCTGTACCATTTATTGGTACTTTGATTATACTAATAATAATCACTATATTCATTTACTTCATAATTAATGAAAGATAGTAACTTAAAAAGGGCTTTAAAATAGCCCTTTTTTCATTCCAACTTATCCAACAACGTATTAAACATCTGCCTAACTCGTTGTGCCTCACATCAAATATACTTCCTATCTTTTCATAACTAACGCCTTTACAAAGTAGTAGGAACAAACAAAACTCTTTATCCGTCCCTACTCTTTCTACTATAGTTTCTAATTCATTGAAAAATATCGCATCTTCAAAATTGTTATTATCTAACACGTTATTTACTGGTTGATCACTTACATTAAAGAAGTCATCAATACCAACTTCTTCATCTATCGTTATTCTCTATTGTCTTGTGGTAGTTTAATATAAACTCTTTTACAGTTGCTTTATCATACTTCATATATATTCTACTGCCTTTGCAACACGTTTTAATATAACCTCTCTAGCATGTCTTAATATTAACTCACTCACACCTATTACATCAGCAATCACTTCATCTGTATACTTCTTATCATCCCACCACGTGAGCTTTATAATCTGTTGTATTTTAACTTCACTCTCTTTTTGACGCTGTTTATTGCGTTCTACACACTAATGATGATGCACTTTATATAAATCTACCTGTAACTTATCAATCGTCTTAATTGCCCTCTTACGTCCAAATTATACATATATATCATAAATTTTCACTGATCTTAAAATAGTTGTTATTTGTGCACCCAAAAATAAAAAGCCCTCAACCACAAGGATTGAGAGCTATATAGTGGAGACGGCGGGAGTTGATTAAAGCGATTATGTATACATTTAAAAATCGCTATAAGCATTGTCATATCAATGTTTATATTGCCTTACCGATTGGGTGTAAAATGTTAAAATTGCAAAAACAACAAAAATCTGTGGCAACATATACGTATTCATTTCCGTATGCGTGAGATATCTATATTTTTCAAATGTGAAATACATTAGATATATAATATTAAAATTACAAAACAACATAAAGTTTATGAATTCTCTTTATTCAATAAATCATATATAATCAGAACTTTTTTCTATATTTTGAATTTCATCCCTTCATTTAGTTCCAATAAATCAAAGCGATTACTAACTTAGTCTTCTTACCATTTTCTTCATCATTACTTTACATTAAAATAATCTGCCATCAATACATAAAAATAGGATATAATATGCTTATAAATACATGCGAGGTGGAATAATTGAATTCTAATAGAAAATTCATTGATAAATTGAAAACATCAATAATAACTATATTGATTGCGCTAATTACTTTTATTATAAACGAGACATCTATGACTTTGGCCATCAAAAGTATAATTGTGTTTGTAGTCATTTTCGTTTTTCTCATTATAATTTGGTGGAATTACATTTTTACTTTTAATAAAAGTGATAAAAAAGCATATCATAAAATGCAAAATGATGTTGAAAAAATTGAACGTATATTATTTAATATAAAAGATCATAGTCAATGTATAAATGTTACAGATATAGATTTTTTAGATATATTTTCAAATACCTACTATTCAAATACTCAACCTAATAGTTTCTCAAATAAAAAAGCATCTACTTTATTGAAAAAACTATGTGTATCTTTGCATCAATTAGAAGCTGTTATATGGAACAATCACAGAAACAACTCTAATGTTGAACATATTCGACTAGACTTTTTAGGAAGTAATACTGGAGAATATGATAAAAATAAACATGAAGAAGAAAATGCAAATAAAGAAAAATTCAAAAAAAGCTATTTAGAGAGTGAAAAATATTGCAAAAAATTCAAAGCTTACTGCGAAAATCAAAATTAATTCCACTCTGACATTCACACTGTGTTGCATCGAGAAATGAATAAACGTATAGTTGTTCGTTTGATGTTCGATAATTCTATTTAAATTATAAAATACCCACCTATTCATTTAGGTGGGCTCATTTTTTATATAGTCATTTTAATTCTTTTAGATTTAGTGCCAATCGCTACATCGATAATTGTTTCGTTATCAAGATTATTAGGATTGTGAACATCTAAGTATACTTCACCATCACCTGTAATCAGATACGCTTTTGTTTCAATGAAACCATTAGAAGTTTCATTATATATAGATGCTAATAATTCTTCTTTAGAATTACCATATACATGATCTGTTTTAATTGGAATTCTTACATATTCACCAACATTTTCTGATTCATTTGTATTGGGCTTAGCAAATTCCAAGAAGTTTTTCACAGTTGAGTTTAAATCAATAGAAATTAATTCTGATGCATTTTTATAAATTAAATATGTATTACCATTTATAATTGCTGTTCGCTTAAAATCTTCCTCACATGCTATCGCTCTTTGTGAAAAATAATCTAAATAAGAAAATCTAGTTGCTAGATCATATGGTTGATGTAAATCAATATCATCTTGAATAAACTCATCTAATTTTAAACCGAAAGTAAGTTTACCAGTAACTTCATAACCAGTTAGTGATGTATCAAAAATAAATTCACTGTTTTTTACATTTTTTAAATCCCATGTTGTTCTAGTTGTTCTGCCTTTAAGTGCAGGAAGATATATATTATCTTCTGAATCTTTGTCATGGTAAACTGTTAAACTTTTTGGAATTTCTTTTTTAACATCTTTGGGTAAGTTTAATTTAGGAGCTTTAGGCTTACCTTTGATTTTAATGTTACTAGTTTCATCATTAGTTATAGTTGCTTCAGTAGTAAAAATAATTTCATCTTTATCAAAATTTATATCTTTAATATAGCTTCTAGCAGTAACATCTGCTTTCACTTCAGAATATGAATCGGCTAATTGAGGTGAATTTAGTTCTAATATTTTATCTAATATTTGACTCCTTGTGTCTAACCTCGAAATGACTTCATCTGTTACATATTTATCTTTCCATGCTTTAGCATTAGTAAACTCAATTTTTTTAGTTTCTTCTTTCTTACTGTGGAAGTTTTTTCTTATAGTACCTAACACACGAGAATTATACCAATGTGTAATCATTGTAGTTCTATCTTCTTCATTGAGGTGTGTTGTGAAAAACTCGGCTAAGTTATTTAGTTGCTTCCATTTATGTTTTAAATCTTTACCGAAACCAGCTGAAACATTTTGCTCTCTCCAGTGATATACAGGATAATCAGCTAATACACCAATCTTAGGTTGTTTACTATAGACTAGGCATGAATACATTACATCTTCCCACCATATTTTACTACCTTCTGAGAAAAATAAATTGTTTTCAACTAAAAAATCTTTTCTATATAACTTAGGAACTGTCATAGGCCCCATTGAATTGACACCATCTTTTTGAGCATCTATTCTGTTATGTTGATACTCTTTCCATCCCCAAGACCAACCCTTAGTTCTAACAACTTTAGGATTTACCACATCTAAATTGTTTTCCTCTGCAAAGTTAAACATACGTTCTAAAGCTTGTGGGAAAATTGAATCATCGTCATCACTAAAAAATATGTATTTAGATTCTGCTAATTTTATGCCTTTGTTTCTCGGTTTACTCGACCAACCAGATGGTTTTATTCGATTTACATAAAAGTTTTCATGCTTATCAACTTGCTCTTTTAATCTTTTATAAGCTGTAAAATCACTTGAACCATCATCAATAAAAATAACATCAAAATCTGATGTATCCATCGTTTGTTTTTCTAATGAATCAACTAATCGATCCAATACTTCTTTTTTATTATTGAAACTAGGTATAACCACGCTTATTTTTTTCACAATAAAGCCTCCCTTATATTTAAATAAATGTTATCATATTTTACAACATTTACAATATATTTACATAAATACTTTCATTTCTGTAATATTATTATTAAAATCAATTTTTTATAATAGATTAATCTTACTTAAACAAGTTTCTTCATATAAATAGAGACTTCATTAAACAAAAAATAACCACTCCGAAGAGTGGCAAAGAAAATCATTACTATTTAATCTAATGACCAACTATTTATTTAGATAGTCAGTTTCATATTTATATTCAAATAATTAAAAGACTATAATTATAAATAGACTGTATCATTACTTATTATTCAATTTTAGTTATTATAAGTAATTGAGTGCTTTCACCAAGACCACTTGGTGCTTCTGTAAAATCGATTATGCCTTTATTTTTAACCTTCTAGCAACCTCTACTGTTGATTGCTCTAAATCTAATTCATTGTCTTTTTCATTTACCACTTTGTTTTTTATGTATTCATATACTTCTTTTTCATTCATTTATTTTCCTCCTCTTTTCAAATTAGATGAACTAGCATTTTCATTTATTTGATTCAATCCATTGTTTATCATAACCTATAATATTTTTAATTTCATCTATTTTAACTGTTGTAAACTTATTGGAATAATCATTTAATAAATCCTGTAAAGATTTCAATAGTCTTCTATAATCAGATCTTTTAAGAAATAATTACAATAGTACTATTGTACTAAACAAATCGCCATTTCCAATTTTACTTTTATTCAATATCTTTTCTAAAGCCACAGCTTTTAATTTACTTTTATAAGTGAACAATAGTTCATCATGCGCACAAACGTTTCTAAACATAACCATAGAACCAAGAACTTCATCTAACATTTCTGGGGAACTTGTTTTCCTCTTAAATTATATTCTCTCATATAATTTTTAGAAATTTCTTTCGCAATATTTAACCTCACTTTATCTGAACACACATTATATAATTTGGAAATATTTCCAAATGTTAAATAGTTTACTAATACCCATAAAGGAACATGTTGATAATTTTTAATATAATGGCTCACTGGGTTATTCTTTTGCCTCGATATTGAATTTGATAAAATTGCAATTGTTTTTAGTATCTCAGATGCTTTTCTTGTTTTTTGAGTGTAATTTCCGAAATCTAAAAACGAATTTTTCCGGGAATTCTTTATGAAAAAAATGACCTACTTTTGCTTTCATTGTACTTTCAAATTTAATTATTTCTGATAGAATTAAGTTTCTTAATTTTCTATCTAATTCAAACAAGTAATAAACTTCTTTAAAACTAGTACCTTTTTTTGTACCTTTCAGGTTTATATAAATTACCTAAAGATTCTCTATCTAAAAATAAATCTTTATAACCATTTATGACACTATAATAATTTTCTCTTTCTAAAATTCTTTTAGCTTCACTACCATTTTTAATTATCATATTTCTTTTTCTTAATGATCTAATTAAAGTATCATAAGTTTTAAAAGGTTTATCCATAATACACCTCATTTTTCATAAAAAAATGCCTAGCCCCACGTAAGGACTAGGCTTAATCATTAGATATACTCTAACACATATATGTCAACTTAACAATTATATTCACTATATACAGTACATTTATTTAACAATCTATACTATCTTATCCAACAAATGATTTAACATCTGTCTAGCTCTCGGTTCTTTCACACCAAATATACTACCAGCCTTTTCGAAACTAACACCATTACTAAGTAATAATAATAGATTATGTTCTTTTTCAGTCGCTACTCTTTCTACAACAGCTTCTAATTCGTTAAAGAATATGACATCTTCAACGTTACTATTATCTATCTCATGAGTTTCTACTTGATCGTTAACATTAAAGAAGTCATCAATACCAACATCTTCATCACATGAAATACTATTATCTTGTATCTTGTGGTAATTCAATATAAACTCTTTTACAGTTGCTTTGTCATACCTCATACATATTCTACTGCCTTTGCAACACGTTTTAATATAACCTCTCTAGCATGTCTTAATATTAACTCACTCACACCTATTACATCAGCAATCACTTCATCTGTATACTTCTTATCATCCCACCACGTGAGCTTTATAATCTGTTGTATTTTAACTTCACTCTCTTTTTGACGCTGTTTATTGCGTTCTACACACTAATGATGATGCACTTTATATAAATCTACCTGTAACTTATCAATCGTCTTAATTGCCCTCTTACGTCCAAATTATACATATATATCATAAATTTTCACTGATCTTAAAATAGTTGTTATTTGTGCACAAAAAAATAAAAAGCCTACAACCACATGGGTTGCAGACTATATAGTGGAGACGGCGGGATTCGAACCCGCGTCCAGAGGTTCTGATACTAGCACTTCTACGTGCGTAGTCTATCAATGAGTTTCGCATAATGGGAGGTGATAGACATCCGTCATTATGCTAGTTTGATTCATCTCTTCTAGGCAGACTTCAAACGGCAGTGCCTAGCGTATCCTACTAAAGGTTGAATCGCGTTAACAGCACATAGGAGATGCTGTTAGGCGATGCAGAGTGCTATTACGCAGCTACTGCGAAATTATTGTTTTCTTTGCCAGTTATTATAACTGTGTGTGTTGGTGACGGAGACAACCCTCCGACACGCTTAACTAGCTCATGGAACCCCTGTCGAATCCAAAAACGCCCCCAGAATAATATTAAATGTACTTCCTGATGACTTCGTAGTGACTTTGTAGTAACTACGAAGCTTTTTCAGAAAGCACATATTATATTACCAAAGATTATCATCTTTGGCAATATATCCGCTTAATAACGGGCTTTCATCTCTCTAGCTACATCACGTTGTACTGCTTTTTCTTTTAATGATTGACGTTTATCGTATTTTTTCTTACCACGTGCAACGCCAAGTAAGACCTTACAGTGCCCATGTTTGAGATAGAGTTTCAAAGGTACGATAGAGTAGCCAACTTCACGTGTACGCTCACCTAACTTCGCTATTTCACGTTTGTGTAGTAAGAGCTTACGTGAACGTCGTGGATCATGGTTGAATCTGTTACCTTCTTCATACGGCGCAATGTGCATATTGTTTAGAAACATCTCGCCACGATTCACTTGCGCATAACTATCTTTAAGGTTTGCACTACCACGACGAATTGACTTGATTTCTGTTCCTTGTAACACAATGCCCGCTTCAATCGTATCTTCTATATTATAATCATGTCTGGCTTTACGATTTTCTGCTAGTGTTCCTGGTGATTTTTTCTTTGGCATTGAGTTTCACCTCTTCGTTGAGTTATTTTTTCTTCTTACGTGCTTTATTTTTTACATTTTTATCTTTATAAAATGGTTTATGTTTTGTGTTGCCTTTACTTTGGTCGCTTTGACGTTTGTTTTTACCTTTACGTTGTTTCTGTTTAGTACGTCCACGTCCGCCTTTACCATTTTTATCATCTTTAGATTTATCTGATGAATTGCCACGTGGTTTGGCTTGGATTGTCTTACCACGTGATGGTCTTTGACCGCGATCTCTATTTGGTATTGGCATACCGACGATTTGGAAATCAATCATACGTTCATCAACATCTACGTTAATGACTTTAATTTGAACAGGATCACCGATGCGGAATACTTTCGCTTGGCGTTCACCTATCATTGCCATTTGACGTTCATCAAAATGGTAATAATCATCCGTCATGTTAGATACATGCACCATACCTTCAATTGTGTTTGGTAATTCAATAAACATACCGAAATTCGCAACTGAACTAATAATCCCTTCGAATTCTTCGCCAATATGTTGCACCATGTATTCTGCTTTTTTCAATTCATCTGTATCACGTTCTGCTTCGATTGCTCTACGTTCTCTTTGAGACGTATGTTCAGCAATTTCAGGTAACAATGCTTCCCATTTATTTCTTTCTTTTCTGTCCATGGATTGTTCAATAATATATTTGCGAATTAATCTATGAACAATTAAATCGGGATATCTACGTATAGGTGACGTGAAATGTGTATAGTATTCAGCTGATAAGCCAAAGTGTCCTAAGTTCACATCATCATAACGTGCTTGTTGCATTGAACGTAACATCATCGTTGAAATCACCATTTGTTCTGGTTGACCTTCAACTTCTTGTTGAATTTTTTGTAAAGTAGACGGGTGAATATCTTCACCTGTACCTTTTATCATTAATCCAAAATTAGTCACGAAATCAAAGAATTGACGTAAGCGCTCTGATTTAGGTTGTTCATGGACACGATAGATAAATGGTACTTCTAAACGATCAAAATGTTCCGCGATAGTTTCATTAGCCGCTAACATAAATGATTCAATTAAGCGTTCGCCTTCACCACGTTGTCTCATTTCTACATCCGTTGGGATACCTTCTTCATTAACAAGTACTTTAGCCTCATTAATATCAAAATCGATTTCACCACGACGTCTTCTCATATGGATTAAGCGCTGAGATAAATCTTGCGCTAAATCTAACATCGGTGTGATTTCACTATATTGATTACGTGTTTCCGTATTTTGATCAGTAATAATTTCATTTACTTCATCGTATGTCATACGATAATTAGAATGAATCACACTATCAAAGATTTCATGGCCAACAACATCGCCACGTTCATCTATTTCCATTTGGCAACTTAATGTAAGTCGGTCCACTTGCGGGTTTAATGAACATATACCATTACTTAGACGGTGTGGAATCATCGGTATCACTCGGTCTACTAAGTAGACACTTGTTGCACGACTGTATGCTTCTTTATCAAGCGCTGAATCTTCAGTTACATAGTAACTTACATCAGCTATACTGACTGTTAATTGTGTATGACCATTGCTTAACTTTTTAACACTAATCGCGTCATCTAAGTCTTTAGCATCTGCACCATCAATGGTAATCGTTAGTTCATCGCGCAAATCGCGACGACCTTCAATTTGTGATGGCTCGATATGATCTGGTACTGCTTCAGCTTCTGCGAGCACATTGTCAGGGAATTCAATTTCGATACCATGTTGATAGATGATAGATAGAATATCTACACCTGGGTCATTCTTATGGCCTAAAATTGCCGATACGATACCTTCAGGATTATCTGTACCATCTGCGTATTTCGTAATTTGTACGAGTACTTTATGTCCATCTACTGCACCTAAATTTTGACCTTTAGGAATAAAGATGTCTTGCATAATACGTTTATCATCTGGTAATACAAAGCCGAAGTGACGTGCTTCACTATAAGTACCAACGACTTGTGTGACTGAATGTGTTTCAATCGTCTTAACTTCGCCTTCTAATTTCCCTTTGTGTTCACCTTTAGATTGATGTACTTCCACAAGGACAGTATCACCATCCATGGCTCTATTGATTTTCGTTGGTGGGATGAAAATGTCATCCATATCCTCTTCTTCAGGACGTAAGAAAGCAAAACCTTTTTTATTTTGACTTAACTTACCTTTGATTAATTTGGATTGTTTGGCATTGTTAGATGCTTTACGTTGATATCTATCTGTTTTTGTACGTTGAATCAAACCTGTTTGTTCTAATTCAACAAGCACCTTGATTAAATCTCTAAATGAGTCGGCACTATTTAAACCTAATGCATCTTGAAAATCAGACACAGACATTGGTTCATAATCTGGTTGTTTTATAATTTCTTCAATGGATTGCTTTAAATTCATTATGCCCCTCCTTTCTATTTTTAAATACTTCTAAATTTTTAATTCGACCAATCTAATGATTCTAAGAAATTGTATACGTCTTCGAATACTAATTCTTTTTCTTTATCAATTGTAATGACATGTCCTGAATTCGCATACCATTTGATATCTTTTTCATCAGATTCGCTCTCATTGTATATAACATTTGCAGAATCTGTATTAATCATTTGATCTTGTTCTGCTTGGACAACTAATAATGGATCCATTACTTCATCTATGTGATCTCTGACATCCTGTATTTGTCCTTGTAACTCTTTTAAAGTGTCTGTAGGTTTAAAGTTTGTCATTTCTTTTTCAATGGTAGCTTCATCTTTACCTTCATACTTTTTAAAATTACGCGCATATTCTAGAACACCGTTAAACATAGACCCTTCCGTCTTAATGTACATAGGTGAACACATTGTTATAATACCCTTTACATCTCTGTTTAAGCTTAATTTCAACGCATAACATCCACCAAGTGACAATCCTGCAACAACGATTTCATCATAACCTTTGTCTACTAAGAAATCATAGCCATCTAGTGCATCTTTAAACCATACAAATGGACTTGAACTTAATATTTCTTCAGGTGGTGCTGCATGTCCTTCATATTGTGGTGCATACGATGTGTAGCCTTTCTTCTGCAAGTAACGCCCTAATTGTCTCACATCTGAGGAATTCCCTGTAAAGCCATGTAACAGTAACACAGCTCTATTACCTTCTTCAAAGAAGAAGGGTTCTGGAAGTTTAATCTGCATTGTGTTTCAATCCTTTCGCTTATGCTTTAGTACGTGTCGTTTATTTAAATTCATCTTTTATTTATCTCAATTATTTTTAAAAGCTATATTAACTATTATAAATAAAAAAGCCCGACTTTAACATTGTCGGACCTTATAAACCAAAATAACTTATGCCTAACATTAACAAGAAGAAAATGATAGACAATACAATTGTTAATCTATGCAAGAATAAATCAATACCGCGTTGCTTTTGTTTACCAAATAACTGCTCGGCGCCACCACTAATTGCGCCTGAAAGTCCATTACTTTTACCTTCTTGGAGTAATACAACAGTTACTAATGCAATACAATCTAAAATCAAAAGTACCATTATTAATGTATGCATGAAAATTGTCCTCCATTCATTATATACGAAACGCATTATATCATACGTTTGTCGTCTTTAGCAAACTTCTATCTATTGAACGTGCTTTTACGTTTAATCGAAACAATTAACATATAAACAGCTAACACAAATGATAAAACGAGTACCAGTGTTAAAGGAATGATATTCACGCTAGATTTGATATCTAATATCGCGCCATAAACTGCACTAATGTTAATTAAATTATACAATATTTGTGATACGAATACCGCAAACATAAACCACCATAAATAGGTATGTCTGTTCCAGATTGCGAAGACACCTGCTAAATTCGCAAAAATATACATTATTCCTGTAAATTGGAAACTATTTTTAATTGTACCCACAGCATTTTCAGATGTTGTCTGTCCGCTATTTGATAATAGTTGTTTAATAACACTATCATCTAAAACTACGAATAAATGTATAACATAAAGAATCGCAATGATGACTGAACTATATGCAATCAGATGAGCCGTTTTAATTTCTTTAGACTTAGGTTTTACTTCCATAATTCGTTAAGACTCCTTCTTTATTTTACATCTTTAATTATATCAGTTTAATTGTAAAAGATGAACAATTTAAGTTAATCATCATTATAAAGTAACACGCCGAGTTCATTCGCTTCGTATGATTTATGTATTTGTCTCAATAAATTTATACTTTTTAAAATGAGCAAGTCGGACTGTGGGCAGTGGCTCTATGGATTGCCTATTAGAACAGCAATATGATACTTCAAATATAAAAGTCTAAGTACCACAGAATAAACGATAAGAACCATTACTTTTTAATTTATTTATTAACTTATTAGGCAGTAATTTGGATCGACTCGAGCATGAAAACACTAGCCGAAGACTACGGGCCGTATCTGTATCCAAGAAAAGCGAGTACAAAAAAGAGCACAAAAAAACTGCCAACAAAATCGGAGACTTTGTTGGCAGTTTAACACAGATCCTCAATAATCTGCGTTTAGCGCGTGAACTCTTAAATTTTTTATGCTGTATTATTTAGATAAGTTATAGAAAGATTTAAGTCCGTCGAACTTGCCAGTTTCGTATAATTCATCTTCAATGCGTAATAATTGGTTATATTTCGCAATACGGTCAGTTCTTGATAATGAACCTGTTTTAATTTGACCTGCATTTGTAGCAACTGCAATGTCAGAAATTGTAGTATCTTCTGTTTCACCAGAACGGTGAGATACAACTGCTGTGTAGCCAGCTTTTTGAGCCATTTCGATAGCGTCAAATGTTTCAGTTAATGTACCGATTTGGTTAACTTTGATTAAGATTGAGTTACCGATACCTTTTTCAATACCTTCAGATAATTTAACTGTGTTTGTAACGAACAAATCGTCACCAACTAATTGTACTTTATCACCGATACGATCAGTTAATACTTTCCAACCATCCCAGTCATTTTCGTCCATACCGTCTTCGATAGTGATAATTGGGTATTTGTTAACTAATTCTTCAAGGTAATCAACTTGTTCTTCAGCTGAACGTTTCGCACCATTTTCACCTTCGAATTTAGCGTAATTGTATACACCATCTTCAAAGAATTCAGAAGAAGCACAGTCGAAGCCTAAGAATACATCTTTACCTGGCTCTAAACCAACGGCTTTAATAGCTTCTAAGATTGTTTCAACAGCATCTTCAGTACCTTCGAATTTAGGAGCGAAACCACCTTCGTCACCCACTGCTGTTTCTAAACCACGATTTTTAAGGATTGATTTTAAGTTGTGGAAGATTTCTGCTCCCCAACGTAATGATTCTTTGAATGATTCAGCGCCTACTGGCAACACCATAAATTCTTGGAATGCGATAGGAGCATCAGAGTGAGAACCGCCGTTAACGATGTTCATCATTGGTACTGGTAATTGTTTACCATTAAATCCACCTAAGTATTTGTAAAGTGGTTGTCCTAATAAATCAGCTGCTGCACGAGCTACTGCAATAGAAACACCAAGAATAGCGTTAGCACCTAATTTACCTTTGTTTTCAGTACCGTCTAATTGGATCATCATTTTATCGATTGAAACTTGTTCTAATACTGAAAATTCACCTTCAATAAGCTCTGGTGCAATAATTTCGTTAACGTTGTCAACTGCTTTCGTTACACCTTTACCTAAGTAACGTGATTTATCTCCGTCACGTAATTCTACTGCTTCATGTTCACCAGTAGAAGCACCTGATGGTACTAATGCACGTCCGAATGCACCACTTTCTGTTAATACTTCTACTTCAACTGTTGGGTTACCACGAGAGTCAAGGACTTCGCGAGCGTAAACATCTGTAATAATTGGCATGTTTATAATCTCCTTTATAAATAAGTAGTTTAGAAATATTAAATTTCATCTTCATTATAGCTTTAAATACTATAAATACAAAGTAATTTAATTCTCTTGTGTTGTTTATAAGCAACTAACCATTTTAATGAAAATATCTCAATTTCGAAATCGTTAGCTTCTCAATCTTGCTCAAAGCGATCAAACTTTGATTAGTGATTAATGAGTGATTCACCAGTCATATCTTCTGGTTGATCTACATTTAATAAATCTAATAATGTTGGTGCTAAATCACCAAGACGACCCGTTTCACGTAAAGTAACGCCATCTTTTGTCACAATGACTGGAACTGGGTTTGTCGTATGCGTAGTCATTGGTTGATCATCATCTGTAAGGACCATGTCTGAATTACCGTGATCGGCAGTAATGATTGCATGACCGCCCATTTCAGTAATTTTATCAACAACTTCGCCTAGACATTCGTCCACGGCTTCAATTGCTTTAATTGTTGGTTCTAACATACCACTGTGTCCAACCATGTCTGGGTTAGCAAAGTTTAAAAGAATTAAATCTAAGTCACCTTTATTTAATTCTTCAATTAAAGCATCTTTAACTTCATATGCGCTCATTTCAGGTTTAAGGTCATAGGTTGCGACTTTAGGTGAATCGATTAAACGACGACGTTCACCTTCAAATTCTTCATTACGACCACCACTCATGAAATAAGTCACGTGAGGGAATTTTTCTGTTTCAGCAATACGTAATTGTTTAAGTCCGTTATCTTGTGCAACTTCACCGATTGTATTCGTTAAATCAACTTTTTCAAAAACAATATCTGCATTCACGTTATCATTATATTTAGTAAACGTTGCATAAAATAAGTCGTTGATTTGTTCTACTTTAAAGCCTTCGAATGCTTTATCAGTAAATATTTCAGAAAGTTGTCCAGCTCTGTCAGGACGGAAGTTATAAAAGATGACTGCATCGCCATCATTGACACCTTCGTTTTGGTCTTGGACGATAAATGGTTCAACAAATTCATCTGTTAAATCTTTATCGTAATTCGCTTTGACACCTGCTTTAGCAGATTCGAATGTTGTTCCACCAAAATTGCGGATAGCATTGTATGCTTTTTCTTCTCTGTCCCAACGTTTGTCACGATCCATTGCGTAATAACGACCTGATACAGATGCGAATTGACCAATACCTAGTTCTTTAAACTTCGCTTCAGTTTCTTCAATATATTTTAATGCTGATTTTTGATCAACGTCACGTCCATCTAAAAAGGCATGAACATATACTTTTTCTAAACCTTGTTTTTTAGCTAAATCTAATAACGCGAAAAGGTGTTTGTAATGGCTGTGTACGCCACCATCTGATAATAAACCAAAAACATGTAGCACTGAATCATTTTTCTTAACATGATTGATTGCATTGTTTAATACATCATTTTCAAAGAAATCGCCGTCTTCAATAGATTTATTGATACGCGTTAAACTTTGATAAACGACACGTCCAGCGCCAATGTTCATATGCCCAACTTCTGAATTACCCATTTGACCTTCTGGAAGTCCAACATCTAAACCACTAGCTTCGATTTGAGTAGTTGGATACTTACTGTAATAACGATCAAAGTTAGGTTTATTAGCTAGTTTCACAGCATTACCGTGTTCGCTCTCTCTGTTTGCAAAACCATCTAAAATAATTAATGCAGTTGGTTGTTTAGCCATATTATTTTGCACCTTCTAACAATTGTACAAAATCATCCACTTTAAGTGATGCGCCGCCTACAAGTGCACCATCAATGTCTGATTCTGCCATGTATTCTTTAATGTTGTTAGGTTTCACACTACCACCATATTGAATACGTGTTGCGTCAGCTACAGTTTGACTTGATAATTCTGCAACTGTTTGTCTTACAAATGCACACATTTCATTTGCATCTTTAGCAGTTGATGATTTACCAGTACCGATTGCCCAGATTGGTTCGTAAGCAATCACAAGTTGTTGTAATTGTGCTTCAGATAAACCCTCTACAGCTTTTTTAACTTGGTTGCCAACAACTTCATTAGCTTTACCACTTTCACGCTCTTCATCTGTTTCACCTACACAAACGATTGGTGTCATACCGTGATTGAAAATAGCGTGTGCTTTTTTGTTAATTTCTTCATCTGTTTCATGGAAGATTTCACGACGTTCAGAATGTCCGATAACGACATATTTAACGCCTAGGTCTGCTAATGCAACTGGAGATGTTTCACCAGTGAATGCGCCATTATCTTCAAAGTAAGCATTTTGAGCACCGATTTGTAAGCCTTGTGCTTTACCATCATTTACTAAAGTAACTAATGCATCTAATTGAATTGTTGGTGCACAAATTACTGATTCTACTTCTTTTGTATCAGGTAATGTTGGTAATTCATTGATAAAATCTTTTGCTTCTTTAACTGTTTTATTCATCTTCCAGTTACCTGCGATAATTGGTTTTCTCATTATATTACACTCCTATTAGTAATTTATGATTAAATGTGTTGCCACTGATAATCATGGATAGCTGTTTTTAGTCGTGCGCTTATTTGTTTGCGATTGCTACTACACCTGGTAGTTCTTTACCTTCAAGGTATTCTAATGATGCACCGCCACCAGTAGAAATGTGACTGAAGTCATCACCATAACCTAATGAAATAGCTGCAGCTGCTGAATCTCCACCACCAATAATTGTATTAGCGTCTTTTAATTCAGCGATTGCTTCACAAACGCCGATTGTACCTTTAGCAAAATTACTTAATTCAAATACGCCCATTGGTCCATTCCATACTACCGTATGCGCACCTTGTAATTGTTCTTTAAATAATTCAACTGATTTTGGTCCAATATCCATAGCTTCTTGGTCTGCTGGGATATCATCAACAGAAACCTCAGTGATTTCAGCGTCATTTGAGAATTCTTTTGCAACTTTACAATCAACTGGTAAGACGATTTGATCGCCTGCACGGTCTAATAATTCTTTTGCAAAATCAACTTTATCTTTTTCTAATAAAGATAAACCAATTTCTTTACCTTGTGCTTTAAAGAACGTATATGACATGCCGCCACCGATCAGTACTTTGTCAGCAATCTTCAATAAGTTTGTGATAACGCCAATTTTGTCAGAAACTTTGGCACCACCTAGAATTGCAACTACAGGTTTATCAGGGTTTTCAACTACGCCACCGATATATTTAATTTCTTTTTCCATTAAGAATCCTGCAACTGTTTCTAAATTAGATGCAATACCCACATTTGAAGCGTGCTCACGATGCGCAGTACCAAATGCATCATTTACAAATACATCGCCAAGTGAAGCCCAGTATTTTCCTAATTCAGGATCATTTTTAGATTCTTTTTTGCCGTCTACATCTTCAAAACGTGTATTTTCAACTAGTAAAACATCGCCTTCATTAAGATCTTTGACAGATTGTTCTAGTGTTTCTCCACGTGTTTCAGGTACAAAAGTAACTTCTTCACCTAATTTTTCTGTTAATGCATTAGCAACAGGTTTTAAAGTTAATGCTGCTTTATCACTTTCTTCTTTCACTTTACCTAGATGTGAAAATAATACAACTTTTCCACCTTGTTCAATGATGTATTTAATTGTTGGTAAAGCTTGAACGATACGGTTGTCGTCAGTGATTTCTCCATCTTTCATCGGCACGTTAAAATCTGCGCGAACAAGTACAGTTTTACCTTTTAATTCTAAGTCAGTTACAATTTTTTTAGCCATGTAAGCTTCCTCCTCTGAATGGAACAATAAATTAAAATAAGCGGAGAAGCGTTGTGCTCCCCGCTTACTCCTAAGCATATTGTTTAAATTTAACAGCACATTGCGCTTGCTAAATCAATTTTACATCGAATTATTTAGCTTGAGTTGCTAAGTGTTCTAATGTACGAACTAATTGTGAAGTGTAAGACATTTCGTTATCGTACCAAGCTGCTACTTTAACTAATTGACGGTCGCCAACAGTCATTACACGAGTTTGTGTTGCATCAAATAATGAACCATAAGTCATACCGATTACGTCTGAAGATACGATTTCGTCTTCTGTGTAACCGAATGATTCGTTTGAAGCATTTTTCATTGCAGCATTTACATCTTCAATGCTTACATTTTTTTCTAAAACAACTGTTAATTCAGTTAATGAACCAGTTGCAACAGGAACACGTTGCGCTCCTCCATCTAATTTACCATCAATTTCAGGAATTACTAAGCCAATTGCTTTAGCAGCACCAGTTGAGTTAGGGATGATGTTTTCAGCAGCTGCACGCGCACGACGTTTGTCGCCTTTTCTGTGTGGTGCATCTTGTGTGCTTTGGTCACCAGTGTATGCGTGTATAGTAGTCATGAAACCTTCTACTAAACCGAAGTCATCATTTAACACTTTAGCAACAGGAGCTAATGAGTTAGTAGTACATGAAGCACCTGAAACAACAGTTTCTGAACCGTCTAATTCTTGGTGGTTTGTATTATAAACGATTGTTTTTAAATCGCCTGTAGCTGGTGCAGAGATTAATACTTTTTTAGCACCTGCATTGATGTGTGCTTCTGCTTTTTCTTTATCAGCGAAGAAACCAGTACATTCTAATACAACATCGATGTCTAAGTCTTTCCAAGGTAATTTACTTGGTTCAGGCTCAGAGAATGATTTTACTTCTTGTCCGTTTACGCGGAAACCGTCTTTTTCTACTTCAACTTCTCCTGTGAAGCGTCCTTGCATAGTATCATATTTTAATAAATGAGCTAACATTTCGTCATCTGTTAAATCGTTTACTGCTACTACGTCGATTCCGTCAACGTTTTGAATTCTTCTGAATGCTAAACGACCAATTCTACCAAAACCATTAATTGCTACTTTTACTGCCATTAAAATGGCCTCCTTTAAAAATGATATTTAAAAAGTGTAATCACTTTTTATTACTGTTATTTACGATTGCACTTGCTGCACCTTCGTCTGTAATTAATACAGTGTTTTTTGGAGCAATAGAAAGGTAAGCTTTAATTGCTTCTCCTTTAGATTTACCCCCAGCTACAGCAAATATAAACTTTTTCGATTCAAGGTCTTCTAATTGTAGTCCAATTGTTTTCACTTTATGGACGATATCGCCTTGATCATCGAAATAATATCCAAATGCTTCTCCCGAGGCATTGTGATGTTGAAGTTTTTCTATAACTTCGTTTGGTGATTGACGTCTTCGCGCCATCTTCAGCGCATCACCAATGCCGTGGATTGTAATATTGGATTCTCTAATTTTTTCTAGGGTGTGAATAACTGAAGGCTCTAACATAAGTGTATTGTATGTCGTTTCACTCACATTATCTGGGACATATAATGTCGTATAATCACCATTCGTTTGTTGTGCCATACTCGCTGCAATGGTATTTGCTTGATATACAACATTTTCACCCAGTCCGCCTCTTGCTGGAACAAAGAAAACATCATGTGGCTGTTTATGCATTGCCTCACTCACGTAGGCCATCGTAGACCCACCAGTGACTGCTACAATGGCATGATCATAAAGAACATCTTCAACCAACTGTCCTGCCTGTCGTGATAGTTCGATTTTTACTGCTTTATCAGTTTCAGAATCACCTGGTATCACATAGACGTCTTTAATGTCATATTGTTCCTTAATCAACTGTGAAAGATGATGGTCATCAGAAAAAACATTAAAATAACTATTTAGCTGACGAACAGTTGCTTCACCTTCTTCAGTGATTTCCATGCCTGTTGGCTTAACCTTGATTAGTTCTTGTTGCTTCAATGTGTCTGTTTCTGTACGTAATACACGTTCAGTTAAATCCATATATTCACTTAAGCTACGTCTACCTACGGGTTGGTGCTTAGCAATAGTAGTGAGAATTGAAAAACGTCGATACATTTTTTCAACAAGTTCTGGCACAAGTTTTTGTTGAACTTTTATCAAATCATTCACTACTATCCTCCTCCGTTTCATTATAAAGGGTCAAGTTCCAACCATAGGTTGACTTTTTACGTCCCTAGCGGGACAAAAAAATATAACCTCTTATATCTGCAATAATACTACTATCGATTTGAAATTGCAAGAGAAATACACTTCTCTTAATTTTTACTTATTACCTTTATATATTTTATCGTTCCTCTAAAATGTCTTGCATTGTTGTATTACCCGATTAATCATTTACTAATCATAAATCATTATATTTTCCGATTCTTAAAAATTAGTAACCACCCACTTATGATAGCGGCTTAAATACACTTGTAGAATCATTGCTTCTATTATCTTTAATCTATAAAATAAAAGTATAGATTATCAATTGGGAGGAAAATACATGTCACAGAACGATCATCCAGAAGTCATTGATCCAAACGATCGACGTTATAAAGATGAAGATTATTTCAAAAATCCTAAACAACCAGATCATTCGCATTCAAATCAAACATTTCACTATTCTAAAAACATAGGATGTGGCTGTGGACCTTTTGGTTGTCTTAGCGGTTGTATCACACTCATACTATTATCCTCACTCATTACTTTCTTATTAAATTTCTTATTTTAGTCTGTGTGCTTAAATACTATAAAACAAACCGTATAACACGTGTTTTTAACGATATAAAAATAGGACCTTGAAATCATATGATTAACATCGATTTCGCAGTCCTATTAATTATATTTAGTCATCTTCTGAAGATGACTCGCTTGAGCGTTCATTGGTACTTGAACCATTATTGTTGCTTTGTGCTGATCTTTCTTGTGTATTATTTTGAGAACTTCTTTGTTGAGTGGATGGTTCTGGTTTTTTCTCTTCAGTCGATGGTTCAGATGTTTTTTCTTCCGTTGAAGGTTCAGAAGTTTTCTCCTCGGTTGTTTTTTCTTCTGTTGAAGGCTCACGTGTTTTTTCTTCAGTAGAACGTTCTTCAGTTGTTTTTTCTTCTGTGGTAGCTTCTTTCGTTTTTTCAGGTGATTTTTCTTCTGTTGTACGAGGCTCAGTCGTTGCTGGCTGTTGTGTTTGCTGCGTCTGTTGCGTTTGCTGTGTTTGTTGTTGCGTTTGAACTGTTTGCTGCGTTTGTTGTGTTTGTTGAGACTCTTGTGTAGATTTCTCTTTATCTTTTTTGTCTTTTTCTTCTTTTGTCTTCTGTTTTTCTTTCTTATCTTTTTCTTCTTGTTTCTGATCTGCTAAACGTTCATTCGCTTTGTTTGAATGATCTACAAATGCAAAAATAGCAAAAATTAATCCACCTACTAATAATAATACGATTAATCCACTTACAATTTTCGCAAAACCACTCATTTTCTTGTTGTTCGGATTATGGTTTGGCATATGCTCCCCTCACTTCAATTTATATCATAACATTTGTTTTCATTTATGCGCATGCTTTCAATAACAAATGTATATTTTACACTATTTCATTTATTAATTAAACTCATTAACTATTTTTTAACCTAGATGTTATCTTAACGACATATGTATAGTAAAATACATATATAACTTAAAATTTAATACTATAGTTTAATATTGATCTATAGTAATCTTCGTTTTCAATACTTTTGTAAATTTTTATTATTAATATGAATAAGCTATAACATTAATATAACAGGATGTGTTCTAAAATTGAAAAAGCATGATCCATTTGATGAATTAGTGGAGCAAAAATCATTTCAAAAAAGAGGTCTGCGTCAAATTATGATCGATAACGATCATTACGAATCAAAAGACCGAGATAAAAAGCGGTTCCCCTTCTTTATGATGATTATTATTTTGTTATTCATAGCCACTGGAATAATTTCTATACTTACTTTATAGGGCATAACGACCTTCATATCCTTATAAAATGTTTTGACTTAAATGTAAAAAGATAGTTACACAAAGCAAATTGCGTTAACATATAAATATAGGCCTATACGCAATGCGTACAGGCCACTACTAAAGGGAGTCAAAATTTTACCTTCGTTAGTATATTATGGGGTATACTCGAAATAATTAAGAGATGATTAATTAATATCGAAGGTATCTCAATTATAAAATGAATGCTCTTTATTTTAAATAGTTCTTAATACGAGTAAATGACATATTATTGAACAAACAATGAAAAAATTATGACCTTCAAATGTGATTCGATTGATTCTCTCTAATCATTCCAACATTAGGCATTACTAAATTATGAGGTGATAAAATGAAACATTATTTAATTACAGGTGGTACAGGTATGATAGGATCGCAATTAGTTAAAGCTATCATACAAAGTGATGCGCATATAACGATTTTAACTAGACAGGATATGACTTCATCACACCCTAAGATTTCCTACGTCAATTGGTCTCAATCAAATTGGGAAAATGAAATACCTGATATCGATATCGTCATTAACCTTGCAGGTGCTAGTTTAAATAAACGATGGACTAAATCCTATAAACAAACCATTATGCTAAGTCGTATACAAGCTACACAAGCTTTATTCGAATTATTTCAAAATCGTAAACATAAACCAGAAGTATTATTCAATGCGAGTGCTGTTGGTTACTATAAACCAGACTTATATCGTACGTATACTGAATTATATAAAACACTTCCTTTTGATTTTTTATCGGAAGTCGTATATCAATGGGAAAGAATGGCTCGCCAATTTGAAACGCTTGGTACGCGTGTCGTTATTGGTCGGTTTGGAATGGTCTTGTCTAATGATGGCGGCGCACTACCAATGATGAAATTGCCTTATGACTTTTATCTTGGTGGAAAATTAGGTTCAGGAAGACAATGGTATTCTTGGATTCATATAGATGATTTAGTGAGAGCCTTGCTCCATACTATCAATACGGAAAGTGCACGAGGTGTATTTAACTTTACTGCACCGATTGTAGAACATCAAAACATGTTTGGGTATACACTTGCACGCGTTTCTCATCGCCCTCATCATACATGGGTCCCATCGTTAGCCATTAGATTAGCTTTAGGTCAAATGTCGACTGTTGTGCTCGATACACAAAAAGTAATACCTAATAAATTACAAGCAACTCATTTCAAATTTAAATACCCTGATTTAAAAATCGCACTCGAAGATTTAGTACATTAAGTGAATAGGAAGCGAAATGAATCATGAAGACAGATCGATTAACACATGCCTTATTATTTATCGCTGGATTGTTATTATTAATTAATGGTATCTGTGCTTTTGAACAAAATTTAACTATGCTATTTATATCATCAATATTGGTAATAAGTGGTATCTGTGTAACATTTGTAGCCATTAAATTAATTTGGCACAACTATCGTAGACTTAAAGTTAATAACAATTCATAATGTGAGATAAATAGAAAAGCCAAGCTACTAATTATGTAGCTTGGCTTTTTTAATGAAATTAAATCTTATGATTCTGGTACCATAACTTGGTCAACAAGACCATAGTCTTTAGCTTCTTCAGCTGATAAGAAATTATCACGATCTGTATCTTGCTCAATTTTTTCAATTGATTGACCAGTACGTTCAGCTAAAATTTGGTTTAATTTAGCACGTGTTTTAAGAATATGATTAGCAGCAATTTCAATTTCAGTCGCTTGTCCTTGCGCGCCACCTAATGGTTGGTGAATCATTACTTCAGCGTTTGGTAATGCAAAACGTTTACCTTTTGCACCTGCTGCAAGTAGGAATGACCCCATTGATGCAGCCATACCGATACAAATTGTTTGTACATCTGGTTTGATGTGTTGGATTGTATCGTAAATAGCGAAACCAGCAGTTACACTACCACCTGGTGAATTGATATAAAGATAGATATCTTTTTCTGCATCTTGTGCTTGTAAGAATAATAATTGAGAAACAATAGAGTTTGCTACATTATCATCGATTTGTGAACCTAACATAATAATACGATCTTTTAATAAACGTGAGTAAATGTCATAGGCACGTTCCCCACGGTTTGTTGTTTCAATTACTGTAGGTATTAAATTCATTAATATTGCCTCCTTATTTCTAATTGATAAACTTATTTTAACTCAAAAGTCAAACATGGTCAAAAAATAACGCTCGATTTTTTTATGAAAGTTAAATTATTCTTATTGACCGATGGCATTTAGATTTGTACACTTAGATTAATGTGTTTTTTATCCCCTCGTAGTGTAATGGATAACACGTAAGATTCCGGTTCTTAAGATAGGGGTTCGATTCCCTTCGAGGGGACTAATAAGTAATAAAAGTATACTTTTCAAATTAAAAAGGGAAGATAACCAATATAAAGCGCACACGAGTTCAATCTCATGTATTTTATATTCCTACTTAAGTCATCCCCTACTTGTACAATCAATCAGACCGAGACATCAAAAAATGATTCTCGATCTGATTTTTTCATTTTTTAAAATTCTATTAATAAAAAATGGATTACACTGAGAAATGTAATTTTCCACACTGATTATGATATTAAGTACCAAATTATCTTAATTATTAAAAATACATCCTTATCTAAATGAGATACTTAAAAATCAATTCTTAATATATACACAAAATTCACGCTTTTTATATTGAACAATATATAAACGTAAAGATAATTAGTAATAAAAAAATTCATTTTAAATTTACAATCATTTGATACACTTGTAAAGATTAGATTATTTTACAAAGGGGAAATGAGACATTGGCAGACAAGCAAATTAGTGATGCGCAGTGGATAGAATACCAAGCGCATCAAAATCAACAAAAATCGAAAAAATTAGTAAAGGTTGGTTTTGGGGTTGTGGATCTGGTTGCGGTTGTTTAATTTTGTTAGTAATTATCATTATAGGCATCTCAGCATGTACTGCAAACCTAGGCAACGTAGACACTAATGATAATTCATCAAACAATTCAAACAACAGTAGTGCCTCTAGAGAAGAAAAATCTGCATTAAATAAAGCGAAAACCTATTCGAACGTTATGCACATGTCAAAAGATGGCATCTATAATCAATTAACGTCTGAAGCTGATGGTTTTAAAGAATCAGATGCACAATACGCAGTAGATAATTTAAAAGCGAATTATAAAAAGAATGCTCTCGAAAAAGCTAAAGATTATGCTGATACACAGGATATGTCAAACAATGCAATATACAATAAATTAACATCAGATATTGAACGATTCACGGACGAACAAGCGCAATACGCTATTGATCAATTAGATAAATAGTGAACTTCTAAAGCCCTAATTCAACTTTAATTATTGTTGATGGGACTTAATTAAACTTAACATTAAAGAAACGATATTTCGGTATTGAAACCGAAATATCGTTTTTTTTTGCCTCTTAATTCATATTTATAAAGGTACTGCCTAAAACATCACGTACATCGTGAATCACTAGGAATGCATTTTCATCCACTTCATTTACCAGTTTCTTGACTCTTGTAACTTGTGATTGCGGTACAACGACGTACAACATATGTGTTTCTGACTTTCCATAACCACCTTTACCAGTTAATATGGTTGACCCTCTACCGGTAAACGCATTGATTTTATCACTAATTAAATCACTTTTGCTAGAAATCACTGTAACTGCTTTTTTCGGATTGAAACCTTCGATAATGAAGGACGTGGCACGTTCCGTAACAAATAACATAATAATCGTAAACAGCACATTTTCTAATGGTAGTACCATTAAGAATGAAAGAACAACGAGCGCATCTAGTATAAAAATTCCTTGTGACGTTTTGATCTCGGAATATTTATTTACAATTTTCGCAATGACTGATGTACCACCCAGTGTACTACCAGTAGAAATTACTAGCCCTGCACCGATACCAATCACAGCGCCCCCAAATAAAGAATTAATAACAAAATTATCTACACCTAGATTAATATTTTCAGTTAAATGTAAAAATAGAGACAACGCAGTGTTGGAAATAACGGTGTAGACCGCTACCGTTTTACTTAAAAATTTCCACCCTACAAATACGACAACGGTATTGATAATAAATGAGGTCCACGCTGGCGATAAACCGAATGCATACATAAGAGATAATGATATCCCTACTGTGCCGCCATCACCTAGGTTTGATCCAAGTAAAAAACAGTTTACGCCAATCGCATTTATGAATGTACCAATTAAACAGAATATAATGTTTTTATAATGCTTGTTTATCAAATTTTTCATAAATACCCTCCTTTTTCACTATTTTATTATTATGGTTTATAAATAATATGTTCAATATTCATCAAGTAATGCCTAAATATTAAAAAAGACACCTCCATGAGGCGTCATTAATTGAAATTCATACTTTTCATTATATTAGCATATTTATTTTATGTGTGACTAGAAGAAATTCAATTTACACTTAATTCTTTTTCAAATTAAGAGATAACCATGCAAAACTGATGATACACCTTATGTGCTATAGTTCGATAGGCTCACCGCTTCTTAATTTATCAGCCATCTCATTTAACTTTCTTAATCTATGATTCACACCAGATTTAGATATTTTTCCCGTGGACATCATTTCACCTAATTCTTTTAATGAAACTTCTTGATGCTCAATTCTTAATTTTGCGATCTCACGCAATCTATCTGGAAGGTTGTCTAAACCAATTTCTTTATCAATTAAATGTATACTTTCTACATGTTTCATGGCTGCGCTTACAGTTTTATTTAAATTGGCTGTCTCACAATTAACCAATCGATTCACAGAATTTCTCATATCTCGAACAATACGAACATCTTCAAATTTCAAAAGTGCTTGATAACCACCTATCAAACTTAAAAAATCGGATATTTTTTCTGCTTCTTTTAAGTAAGCAATGCTGCCTTTCTTACGTTCTAGATGTTTTGCATTTAATTCATATGCATTCATTAATTGTGTGATACCTTCAGAATGGTCTTCATATAACGAAAAAACCTCTAAATGATAAGATGACGTTTCTGGATTATTGACAGAACCACCAGCTAGAAAGGCACCTCTCAAATAACTGCGACGCATTTCATCATCATGAATCATAGTTTCATCGATTTCATGGGTAAAGACACCATTTTTTAAAATACCTAAATCATCTAATATTTCTCTGGCTCTTGCCTTAATACGACAAATATAGATATTATTCTTTTTCAATTTCATTTTCTTGCGTACGAGTAGTTCCACTTCCACATTAAACACTTTTTTTATTAACGAATAAATCCGTCTTGCTGTTGTTGCATTTTCGGTTTGAACGTTAATAACAAACTGTTGATTGGATAGACTGAGTGCACCATTCATTCGAATAAGCGCACTGAGCTCTGCTTTTGCATTTTTTTCATCTACTTCAATTCTAGTAAGTTCATTTTTCATATCTGATGCAAAGCTCATGATTCAATCAGTCCCTTCTTATAAGTTTATTGTCTGGCTTATTCGTTATGATCTTTATCTCGATTAAACTCAATTGTCGCCGTTTCTCTCATAGCGATTTCATAGATCATTTTTGAAAGTACTTCAGTGTTATGGCGCACGTAATCTTCTGAAGACACTTCTACTAAATCAGGATGTGTAAAGACTTTAATATTCTGTGCTTCCATATCTGTCGTGTTGCATTTTACAGGTTCTGCATTTTCTTCTCTATAGCGTTCTAATACATTACCGTGAAAATTTTGCGTGCTACAAATAACATAGTTAATACATTTCGCACCCATGTGATCATGGATAGCATTGACATGATCGACAGCAGAATAATTATTCGTTTCACCTGGCTGTGTCATTACATTTGAAACATACAATTTAGGGGCATCTACTTTAAGTAATGCATCTGCGATACCTTTTACGCATAAATTTGAAATGACACTTGTATATAAAGAACCTGGCCCCATAACAATTAAATCTGCCTCTTCAATCGCTTCAACTGCTTCTTCCATCGGTTTTACATCTTCAGGTTCTAAAAATACACGTTCGATTTTTTTATTTTTTTTAGGAATCTTAGACTCGCCATATACGATTTCTCCGTCTTCCATGACTGCACTTAAACGCACACTTGTATTAGTGGACGGAATAACACGACCTCTAATATTTAAAATCTTACTTAATTCTTTAACTGCATGTCCAAAATCATCCGTAATATTCGTTAACGCGGCAATCAGTAAATTGCCAAGCGAATGACCTTCAACTTGGTTTTCTTTAAAACGATATTGGAAAAGTTGTTCTAAAGTTGACTCAGTTTCACTTAATGCAGAAATTACATTTCTTATATCTCCAGGTGCAGGTATATCCATTTCATTTCTTATTTTTCCTGTGCTCCCACCATCATCGGCAACTGTGACAATTGTCGTAATATCTATTGGGTAATCTTTAAGGCCTCGAGCTAAAACGGATAAGCCTGTACCGCCACCTATTAGTACAAGTTTAATTCTTCTCATCTTTATGTTTCACGCCACTTTCAACATGTGCATCCCTGTGATGCACATACACATTGTAATTAAAACTTTCGTTAAGTTCTGCTCCGATACGTTTGGCTAATGCGACTGAACGGTGTTGACCACCAGTACAACCGATTGCGATAACCAGTTGTGATTTACCTTCTTTTTTATATCCTGGTACCATAAATTTCAATAAATCTATTAATTTTTCATAAAATATATTTGTTTCTTTCCATTTCATAACATATTTATAAACCGCTTCATCTTCTCCTGTGAGTGCTCTTAACTCATCAACATAGTGTGGATTCGGTAAAAATCTCACATCGAATACTAAGTCTGCATCCATTTGAATACCATGCTTAAATCCAAAACTCGTTACATTAATGTTAAATGTTTGTACATTGCTCTTATTGAAATAGTCACCAATGCGTTTACGCAATTCTTTTGGTTTCATTTGCGTCGTATCAATCGTATAGTTCGCTAGACTTTTAATTTCTGTTAATAACTCACGTTCTTCATTTATCGATTCTATCAATGAACGTTGTCCATTTCCATTTAACGGATGCGCACGTCTTGTTTCTTTATATCTAGAAATTAAACGCTCATTAGATGCTTCCAAGAACATCATATCCACAATCACATCAGAGTTACTTTTAATTAAATCCATTTCGTGGATTAATGATTTAAACAATTCTTTCCCTCTTAAATCGATTGCAATTGCAACTTTTTGTAATGATGGATTACCTTGCCCCATCAATTCTACAAATTTAGGTAAAAGTATCGGCGGTAAGTTGTCTACACAGAAATAACCGATATCTTCTAGACTTTGAATGACTACAGATTTCCCAGCACCTGATAAACCTGTAACGACTAATAATTCACTTTTTACTATTTCTTTTTCATCCGGTTGCATCTTTTCACACCATTCGTTGATTTATTTAATCATAAAATGTTACTTCGTTGTTAACAGTTCATATTTTAAAGTGATGTGATTCATTTCACTTCAAATAAGTCTAACAATCTTATGCTATCATATTTCATTTTACATGAAAAAGGTCTTAGGTAGTAGCATTATCACTTTAATATTGAAGTTAGCTGTGGCTGCAATTTAACTCCTATAACCATGAGACTTCAATTATAAACATAGATAAATATATATCCTTATGTAAAAAGCTAGAGCACAATGCTTTCAGTTATGTCTGAGCATCATGTTCTAGCTTTAACTAAATTCTATTATACAACACAATCACACGATTGATTATGCTTCTATTGTATCTTTGATGTGTTCAATATATGCGATAGCACTTTGTGCTGCAATACTACCATCACCTGTTGCAGTAACGATTTGACGTAAACCTTTTTCACGTACATCGCCTGCTGCGTAAATACCAGGAATGCTTGTACTCATATCTTCATTCGTTAAGACATAACCGACTTCATTTGTAATACCTAAATCTTGGAAAGGTACTGTCAGTGGTTTCATACCAATATAAATAAATACACCATCCGCATCTAATGTTTGTTCAGAACCATCTTTTGTTGATTCTAATGTGACTGATCCTACTTTACCATCTTTGTCGTTAATTGTTTTTAGTGTGTGGCTCCAGATAAAATCAATTTTTTCATTTTTAAATGCGCGATCTTGTAATATTTTTTGCGCACGTAATTCATCTCTACGGTGTACAATGGTTACGCTATCCGCAAATTTTGTAAGGAATGTGCCTTCCTCAACGGCTGAATCACCGCCACCAATAACAAATAATTTTTTACCTTTAAAGAATGCACCATCACAAACTGCACAATAACTTACACCACGGCCACCAAGTTCTTGTTCACCTGGCACACCAATTTTTTTATATTCTGCACCTGTTGAGATAATAACTGCATGTGCAGTGATTACTTTATTTCCTAGGTTCACTTCTTTATATGCGCCTTTATCTTCGATTGATTTAATGTCACCATATTGATATTGTGCACCAAATTTTTTCGCATGTTCAAACATTTTTGTAGATAAGTCCGGACCTGTTACCATTTCAAATCCTGGAAAGTTTTCAACTTCTTCCGTATTTGCCATTTGTCCACCAGGCATGCCACGTTCTATCATTACAGTACTTAAGTTTGCGCGAGATGCATAAACTGCTGCAGTCATACCTGCTGGGCCTGCACCAATAATTGCAATATCAAAATCCACTTGTTCAGCCATTTTAATTGCCTCCTGTTTATTAATTCAATATGCGAAGTATATATGATTACTTGCATTTTATAAACTTATATGCTCACTAAATAATCTATCGTCTTATTTAAACGGTAAGATGAAATTTTAAACCACTCTAAAACTTGTTGCTTTGTAACTTTGATTTCAGAATGACGAAAATACATATATACAAATGCAGCAACATAATCACTAACATTTGCTAGGTCAACTTTTTCCGAAATAATCGCTTCTGCTTGATCAATCCATACTATAAATAAATCTTCATTATTTTTCAATGCCTCAATATCATAAAGCATTAACATGCCTTTGTGAATAAAATCTAATTTATTTAATTTTAAATCTTGAATTAAATAAGTCAAATAGAGTTTCTCATAATCATTCATAGATTCTAGTACACCCCAAATTTCTTGGGTTAAGAGTACTTCACGACCCTTTAATTGGTTTAATAAAAAGATGCCATATAATCTATGGTGGCTATTATCATTCAACAATAACGGCAATACGTGTTGGTCAAAATACGCTTTGCTCTCTTCAATAACCCAAGGTGCATGGCCAACATCAACTTTAGAAATTTCTTGTAATTTTGTCCAAAAGAATTTACTTTCTTCAAGATTGCCTAAATGATAATGATTATAGCTGAGTGCATTATACATTTGAATCGAAAGGAACTTTCCTCTTCTATAGAGTGGTTGTAGAATCTTTTGCGAAGCTTCATATTGTTTTAAATAACAGAGCACGATACCTAATTTAAATGACTCATCTTCATTCATCGGCATTACTTTGTTTAATATTTTTAAGTAGCGATGATATTTTTCACTATCATTCGTGTTATATAGCAACAATGTATAATGACATAAAGCATGCACATCTGTGTTGTCCTCGCTTAATAAACGTTCAAACATTTCTTTAGCAGTTTCGTATTCGTTTAAATATAAATAACACATTGCTAATAAATTACGTACGACGCGGTGTTCTTGAATGTCAGTACTTTGATTTAAAATAAAATTTCGAGCCTCTGGTAAGCGGCCTTGTGAAAATAAATATTGGAAAATAAGTTGAATCGCAAATAATTTACTTTCTGTCTCTATTTTTTCAGGTGTATGATATGAGACTTCAAACATTTCTTCAAGTTCTTCTTTATAATCCTCATCACCAGATATTGTTACATAGTTAATACCAAATAAAAATGCTTTATTGGCTTCATTCATCGTTATATTTAACTGGCTTAATTGAAAATAACTTTCTTCAACTTCTTCACCTTGTGCAATACTTTCATAAAAAAGATGTTCAGCCTTGCTACCTATACCTAAACTAACTAAACACTCCGAATATTTTACTTTTGTTTCAAAATCCTGAGGTGACATTTCAAGCACTTTAGCGAAGTAAGATGCCGCTTTTTTATATTCTTGTTGATGAAATTTTTGATCACCTAATTTTTTATAAAATTGACTATCTAATTTCATTGGTATTACATTGTCTTTATGCGCCATCCTTCGTCACCTCCTAAATGTTTCTTTATTTTATTATTAGTATGGGATTCCCATACGCTAATGCATGATCTGGAATATCTTTGGATACAATAGAACCCGCACCAATCTTAACATGATTACCAATGGTAACGCCTGGTAGGATGGTCACATTTGCACCAATCAAGGTATGATCCCCAATTTTCACAGGGCCTGTAGTAAATGCATCTACTAAAAATTCATGTGTTAAAATCGTTGAATTATAGCCAATCACACAATTTTTACCAATCGTGATGTATTCAGGATACAATAAATCAGGAACTACTTTGAAAGCGAATGCTGTATGAGCCCCGATATCCATTTTCAATAATTTACGATATGCCCAATGTTTTAATTTCACATTAGGCAAATAACGGCAAACTTCAATAATTAACGTTTGTTTAAACATTTTCATTCCTTTGACAAAACGATACATATGCCATAAAGGATTTTTACCTTGAACTTGTTGTTTCTTTAAATTACGCATAAATGACTATCACTTCACTTCTTTACTTGGCCATGATAATGGACCAACAGCTTTATAACGTGGCGCATCATATTTAACACGTCTAACAATCATTATGACGACACCTATTATGATTAAAATAATGGACATTAATTGGGCAATTCGGATATCACCTGCAAGCATTAAACTATCCGTACGCATGCCTTCTACAAAGAATCTGCCAATGGAATACCAAATTAAATAGAGACAGAAGGTATCACCAATACGTAAGTGTTTTCTTAATAGAATTAAGATAACAAATCCTAACACATCCCAAATAGACTCATAAAGGAATGTTGGTTGATAGTATTTTCCATCAATATACATATTATTAATTATAAAGTCAGGAATATGTAAGTTTTCAAGGAAAGATTTAGAAACTGTGCCCCCATGCGCTTCATGGTTCATAAAGTTTCCCCATCTTCCAATACCTTGTCCTAAAATCATACTTGGCGCAATCACATCACCAATTTGAAATGGATTAATATTTTTTTGTTTACAAATAATAATACCCGTTACGAATCCACCAATAAGACCACCATGTATGGCAATACCACCCTGCCAAATCATTGGGATTTCAATTGGATGTTGTACATAATACGGCCACTGAAAAATAACGAAATATATTCTAGCAACAATAAAACCAAATATGGCACTCCAAAATATAATATCGACGAGTGTGTCTTGATGGAATCCAATACGTTTCACGCTTGCTTGTGCAATAAAGTAACCTAGCAGTATGCCCATAGCAATAATAATGCCATACCAACGTACTGAAATCGGTCCTAATTCAAACGCAATCGGATCGATATAGCTTAACGTCATCATTGATTATTCCCCTCACTATGATTACCATTACGCAAAATTTCCGCATTTAAACGGTCATTAAATTCTTCTGCTGTATTGATACCCATGATATTCAGTCTATAGTTCATCGCAGCTACTTCAATAATCACCGCCACGTTACGACCTGGTCTTACTGGAATGGTTTTTTTCGTTATTTCTGTGTCTAAAATACGTAATGTTTCTTCGTTTAGCCCTACACGGTCGTATAGTTTTTCTTTATGCCAATTTTCTAAGTGAATATTTAAACGCAGGCGCTTCTCAGTCAGAATTGAACCGGCACCAAATAAAGTCATAACATTTATAATGCCTAGTCCTCTAATTTCTAACAAATGTTCAATTAATTTAGGTGCACGACCTATTAATTCATCTTTACTAATTTCTCTGATTTCAACATTATCATCAGCTACAAGTCTGTGACCGCGTTTGATTAATTCCAGCGCTGTTTCACTTTTACCTATACCAGAATCGCCTGTGATTAACACACCAACACCGTAAACATCAACAAGCACACCATGCAATGAAGTCGTTCTAGCGAGTTCATGCTCTAAAAAGGTAGTCAAACGACTCATCAATTGAGTTGTGGCAATTGTGGACGTGATCAATGGCGTTTCGTGTTCTTTCGCAGCTTCTATAAGTTCTTCCGGAGGTTCTAAATCTCTTGTCACTATAATCGCTGGTGTTTCTGGACGACATAATTTTCTCATACGTCCTTTCCGTTCTTCATCAGGCAATAAATTATAGAAAGATAACTCAGTAGTTCCTAATAATTGAATACGGTCAGAGGCATAATGAGAGAAATAACCTGCCATTTCTAAACCCGGTCTTGATATATCAGTATTTTTAATTTGTTTATTTAAACCCGCTTCACCTGTGATTACTTCAAGCTTAAAGCGTTCTACTAAACTCTGTGTAGTTAACATGCGTTCACCTCTATCATTCTTTCTTCTGCATTTGTACTATGTTCATATCATATCAAAAAGAACTAATAATCTATATTAAAAAGTGCAGACGAAGTATATTTTAATATATGCCTTATATAAATTATATACGATATTTCTTATTAAAAGCTGATTCATTTTAAAATTAACGATAAACTTAACATTTTATGTTTGCGACATGTTATCAAAGGTTAACAATCACAAAAAAGCTCTTGCTTCACACATGTTACATGGTGTCGCAAGAGCTTTGTTATGCTGTTGGAAAATAGAGACGATATAATTGCTATTGTTTTACCGTGTCTCTTTCTAAGACTGGTTTTAAATATTTACCAGTATAACTTGCTTCTACTTCTGCAATCTTTTCAGGTGTACCCGTTGCAACAACAGTACCTCCACCGTCGCCACCTTCTGGACCTAAATCAATAATATGGTCTGCCATTTTAATGACATCTAAATTATGTTCAATAATAACCACAGTGTCACCATTCTCAACTAACTTGTTTAAAACTTTCAGTAATCTACTGATGTCATCCACATGTAAACCTGTTGTAGGTTCGTCGAGTATATAAATGGAGCGTCCTGTTGAACGTTTGTGTAATTCTGATGCAAGTTTCACACGCTGTGCTTCACCACCAGATAACGTTGTCGCAGGTTGACCTAATGTAACATAACCTAAACCAACATCTACTAACGTTTTTAACTTACGATGAATTTTCGGAACATTTTCGAAAAATGCCGTCGCTTCTTCAGCAGTCATCGCTAGGATTTCTGCAATATTTTTCCCTTTATAAGTTACTTCAAGCGTTTCACGATTATATCTCGTGCCACCACAAACTTCACACGGTACGTAGACATCTGGTAAAAAGTGCATTTCAATTTTAATGATACCATCGCCTTTACAAGCTTCACAGCGACCACCTTTAACATTAAAACTAAAACGACCTTTGGTATAACCTCTGACTTTAGATTCATTTGTTTGTGCAAATATATCTCTAATATTATCAAAAACCCCAGTATACGTAGCTGGATTTGATCTTGGCGTACGTCCAATAGGCGATTGATCGATATCTATAATTCGGTCTAATTGATCTATACCATTAATTTCATCATATTCACCTGGTTTCACTTTAGATTTATTGATTTGTTTCGCTAAAGATTTATAAAGCACTTCATTAACTAAAGTACTCTTACCAGAACCTGAAACACCCGTTACAACAGTCATCGTTGATAATGGGAAATCTACATCAATGCCTTTTAAATTATTACTACGCGCACCTTTAACAATAATTTTGCGATCAGTAATGTCTCTTCTTGCTTCTGGCACTTCAATGCGTTTTTTGCCGCTTAAATATTGTCCGGTTAAAGAGTGTTTGTTGCTCAAAACTTGTTTAGGTGTACCACTTGCAACAATCTCACCACCATGCTCACCAGCGCCAGGACCAACATCCACTAAATAGTCTGCTGCACGCATGGTATCATCATCGTGTTCAACAACGATTAACGTATTACCTAAATCACGCATTTCTTTTAAAGTGCTAATTAATCTATCGTTATCTCTTTGATGTAAACCTATGGATGGTTCATCTAATACATATAAGACGCCAGAAAGTCTAGAACCAATTTGTGTTGCTAGACGGATACGTTGTGCTTCGCCACCAGATAAAGAACCAGATGCACGATTTAAAGTTAAGTATTCTAGTCCTACATTATATAAAAATTCTAATCTAGAATTAATTTCTTTCAATATTTGATTGGCAATTTTTTGGTCTTGTTCTGAAAGCGCAATATGATTATAGGCATCTAATGCGTCTTTAATTGAACGCTCAACGACGTCACCAATATTTTTCCCATCTACATAAACTGATAAAGCTTCGCGACTTAAACGTTTACCATGACACGTTTCACAAGGTAACTCAGTCATGTACTTACTCATCATTTCTCTTACTAATTCAGAAGGAGAATCATGGTATCGTCTACTGATATTATTTATAACACCTTCAAACGCCATCGTACGTTTACGAGATTGGCCGTTACGTTGCGTAAATGTGAAGTCTATTTCTTTACCTTTAGATCCGTATAAAATAATATCTTTTTGTCTGTCAGTTAATTTTTTAAATGGTTTGTCCATGTTAATTTTAAACACTTCGCACACGCGTTTTAATATCGTAGGATAAAAATCCGAACTCGATGATTCCCAAGCAACGATTGCACCTTCATTTAAGGTTTTACTCGTATCTGGTACGACTAACTCTAAATCAACCGTTAATTTCTGACCTAATCCATCACATGTAGGGCAAGCACCAAACGGACTATTAAAACTAAACATACGTGGCTCTAACTCACCAATTGAAAAACCACAAATCGGACAAGCATGATTTTCTGAGAACTTCAATTCTTCACCGTCAATGATATCGACAATGAGCGTTCCTTCTGACAATTGTAACGCCGTCTCAATGGAGTCAGCTAAACGCGTTTCGATACCCTCTTTGACAACAAGACGGTCAACTACTACCTCAATTGTATGATTTTTATTTTTATCTAAGGCTGGTACTTCATTGACATCTAATATTTCTCCATCAACACGTACACGTACATAACCTTTTTTTGTTATATCGTCTATCAGTTTTTCTTGAGCGCCCTTTCTATGAGAAACCACAGGTGCTAAGATTTGAATTTTAGAACGTGCTTCTAATTTCATCACTTGGTCAACCATTTGTTGAACTGTTTGTGATTCTATTTCAATACCATGGTTAGGGCAAAAAGGTTTACCGATACGCGCATATAGTAAACGAATATAATCATAAATTTCTGTGACTGTCGCAACAGTAGATCTTGGGTTTTTACTAGTTGTTTTTTGATCAATTGAAATCGCTGGTGATAAACCTTCAATCGTATCGACATCCGGTTTATCCATTTGACCTAAAAATTGTCGTGCATAGGCACTGAGAGATTCAACATATCTGCGTTGACCTTCTGCATATATTGTATCGAAAGCAAGTGATGACTTTCCTGAACCGGAAAGCCCTGTCATAACTATTAATTTATCTTTTGGTATTTCAATATCTACATTTTTTAAATTGTGGGCACGTGCCCCTTTAACTACAATGGATGGTTGCTTCATTTGTGTCACCCTTCTGCTTTTAATTCAAATAGCATATCTCTAAGCTCTGTGGCTTTTTCGAAATCTAAATCTTTTGCGGCTTGCTTCATTTCTTTTTCTATATTTGCAATTGTTTTTTCGCGTTCTTTCTTCGTCATTTTCTTCGGTACTTCTGTTTGTTGTTGCTCATTTGTTTCATCGTTTTCAACAGTAGCACTAATCACGTCATGTATTTTTTTATTAATTGTAGTAGGCGTAATGTTATATTTTTCATTATATGCTTCTTGTATCGTACGACGACGTTCCGTCTCATCTAACGCATAGCGCATGGAGTCAGTAATTTTATCTCCATACATGATAACTTCCCCGCGACTATTACGTGCGGCACGTCCAATTGTCTGAACAAGTGATCTTTGAGAACGTAAAAATCCTTCTTTGTCAGCATCTAAAATAACAACAAGAGACACTTCTGGTATATCAATACCCTCTCTTAACAAGTTAATTCCAACAATGACATCATACGTACCCATTCTTAAATCTCTAATGATTTCTATACGTTCGAGTGTTTTAATTTCAGAATGCAGATAATTTACTTTGATGCCTGCTTCTTTTAAATATGTCGTTAAATCTTCACTCATTTTCTTAGTCAACGTTGTAACAAGTACACGCTCATTTCGATCGATTCGATCCTGTATCTCACCAAGTAAATCATCAATTTGATTTTCTGTAGGGCGCACTTCAATCTTAGGATCTAACAGACCGGTTGGACGTATGATTTGTTGAACCATCTCATCTGTATGCTCAAGTTCAAATGGTCCTGGTGTGGCTGAAACATAAACCAACTGTTTCGTTTTTTCTTCGAATTCCTCGAATTTTAAAGGTCTATTATCTAGTGCACTCGGCAAACGGAATCCGTGGTCAACTAATACTTGTTTACGAGCACGGTCACCATTATACATACCTCTAATCTGCGGCAAAGTTACGTGCGACTCATCAATCATGACTAACCAGTCATCTCCGAAATAATCAAGTAATGTATAAGGTGTTGACCCCATAGGACGTAATGTTAAGTGAACGGAATAATTTTCTATACCCGAACAGAATCCCATTTCTCTCATCATTTCTAAATCATAATTGGTACGTTGCTCTAAACGTTGCGCTTCTAACAATTTATTTTCTGCATTTAATTCAGCTAAACGTTCTTCTAATTCGTTCTCAATTCTTTGAATTGCTGATTTCATTTTTTCTTCACGTGTTACGAAGTGAGATGCTGGGAAGATTGCAAAATGATCGCGTTCTCTTAATACTTCTCCAGTTAAGTAATTTACTTCACGAATACGATCAATCTCATCACCAAAGAATTCTACACGGATACACATTTCTTCTCTAGATGCAGGGAAAATCTCAACGACATCTCCTCTAACTCTAAACGTACCGCGTCTAAAATCTATATCATTTCTTGTATATTGGACGTCCACTAATTTTTTAAGTAATTCACTTCTATCCATCTCCATGCCAGCACGTATACTAACGACTAAATCACGGTATTCTTCTGGATTACCCAAACCGTAGATACAACTGACACTGGCAATCACAATCACGTCATCTCTCTCAAACAACGCACTGGTAGCTGAATGTCGTAACTGGTCAATCTCATCATTGATTGAAGCGTCTTTTTCTATAAAAGTGTCAGTTGAAGGCACATAGGCTTCTGGTTGATAATAGTCATAGTAACTTACAAAGTATTCCACTCTATTTTCAGGAAAAAATTCTTTGAACTCACTATATAATTGGCCTGCTAAGGTCTTATTATGTGCGATAATCAGTGTTGGTTTACCAACCTGTTTGATTACATTACTCATCGTAAATGTCTTACCAGTACCAGTTGCGCCTAATAGCGTTTGGTGTCTTTTCCCTTCATTAACACCATTTACAATTTTTTGAATTGCTTCTGGCTGATCCCCTTGAGGTTCAAATTCAGAATGCAGTTTGAACGGATAATGTTCCATGGCGACACATGCCTCCTAATTAAGTCTATATCTCTTATTTCGAACCTATTACAATTTGTTTATCTTAAAACGTTCATATATTGATTCTATACATATCATTTATTCAGATGAATGGTTCTATACTCGTTATATATATTAACAGATTTATGAATACAAAAACAAACATTTGTTCGTAGTTTTAATACTTCTTTTTATAAAGAAAAAACAAACATAGTATGTCACCATGTTTGCATCCATTTGATTTTATATCATAAAAACTTCTTTATTTTTGAAGTTATATTATTATAAATCTCTTATTTAATTATAGCAATTAGGTTGCTCAATGCTTATTATTCAATCATCATCTTTTTTATGCAACTCTAATTGGTCGATGATAAGATACCCCGCTAATAATGAAACGACATCTATGAAAATGATCCATTCATTATGAAAGAACCCCTTTTCAACTGATGCACCTATTAAAATTAAAGTCAATATTGTACCTACCCATTTGCTTCTTGTTAGCACACTGAACAATATAACAAAAACACATGGGAAAAAGGATGCCAATATATACCAAATCATGGAGTTCACCCATTCCTATTATTTAAAATTGCCATTGTTGTTTCACGCAATTCAGATCTTGGTATGAATTTCTCTGTTAGCATCTCTGGGATGATATTCTCGATAAAATCTTGAACTGAGCTAAGATGATCAAATTGCATGATTGTCTCTAGTGACATTTCATAAATTTCAAAAAATAACTGTTCTGGATTACGTTTTTGTATTTCTCCGAAAGTTTCATATAATAAGTCAATTTTATCAGCAACCGACAACAATTGTCCTTCTAAGGAATCATCTTTACCTTCTTGTAATCGCTCACGATAAATAGCTTGATATGGCTCTGGAATTTCCTCATTTATAAAATGGTCTACCATTTCTTCTTCTACTTGAGAAAATAATTTTTTCAATTCTCCACTTGCATATTTCACCGGTGTCTTAATATCGCCAGTAAATATTTCGGCAAAATCATGATTTAATGCTTTCTCATATAAACTTTTCCAATCGACTTCATTACCATGATATTCCTCTACAGTACCTAAATATTGAGCGATTTTTGTCACTTTGAATGAATGAGCAGCGACGTTATGCTCAAAATATTTAAATTTACCCGGCAATCTAATTAATTTTTCCAAATCAGATAAACGTTTAAAATATTGATGTACACCCATGACATCGCCTCCTAGTTTATTAAAAATTGATTATTCTTGATTTTATAATATCATTCAACGCGTTAAATGTCTTATCAATATCATTGAAAAATAATAATCATTTAATTTAACTCATATAATAAAAATAGGTTATATTTCAACGGTATAGTTATCAATGATTTAGGTATAGTCTGGGCGTAGTACAAAAATATTGGATTTGTTTCTATGACGTTGGTGATTGATGACGCATCAAAAACGATGCTGATTGAAAGACTGCTACAATCGTTTATTTAAGCTACTCTGCTTGTTATCTATACATTAAAAGTTCGAGATATTGCCTCATATCCCGAACTCTTATTTAGATAGCGTCACTTCAAATCAAATCATTTTCTACATAGAAGGATAGATTTGTTTTAGTGAATATAATTATATTGGCCTGTGTTATGGATTGTTCTATATGATTTTTGACCTACACCTTGCCAATTCATTTCAGATACGACAATTGAACCATCTGCATTTTTACTTTCAACAACACCTACATGACCATAGTTACCTGCAGTACTTTGGAATATAGCACCTACTTCAGGCGTATTGTTCACTTGATAGCCACTTTGCTGTGCTGCTGAAGCCCAATTATTCGCATTTCCCCATAAGTTTCCAACTGATTTCCCTAATTGTTGTCGACGATCAAAAGCATAATATGTACATTGGCCCCAATCATAATAGTTACTTCCGTTAGATGCGTGTGACACTGGGCTATACTGATAATTTGAAGTTACCTGTTCATTTGCAGTTGTATTCGAAACTTGCTGTCTATCCGAAGCGGAATAATCATTGTTCTGCCATGTTTGCGTTGCATTTGGCGTGATATTCCCTGACGTACGCACATTACGCATAGTATTATTTTCTGCTGTATTGTGTTCGTCATGATTTATTTGTGCTGTTGGTTGAACTGCTTCATGACTATTAAATATTTGCTGTAATTGGTTATTAAGATGCGCTGAACCTTTTTCTGATACCGCAACTAATTGACCTGGATAAATGACTTCACCTAAATTTGGATTCAATTGATACAATTGACTCATTGTCATTTGATGTCTTTCAGCAATTGCTTTAATCGTATCTCCATCCTTAACTTCTACAATGTCAGAATCCGGTAATACGATGGTTTCCCCAACTTGAACATAGTCTCTATTCTGTAAGTGATTTAAATTTTGTATTTCTGTCGTAGTAGTTGCAAATGTTTGTGCTATATCTGTCAAATTAGCATCTTCTTTTACTGTGTGTATTTGGTCTGCTGATGCAACATGGTTCAAACCAAAAAACAAGGCTGCCGAGGTGATAGAAAATGTTAAACCTTTCTTCATTAAGTTTTCATCCTTTACTGTCTTAATTTTAATCAAACATACTATAGCATAATAAAAACAAAGATTTTCTATTGTTATGGTTTTGTAACATAACAGTCAACTTTATATTTCAAACACCTATATTACAAGTCGATAAAAACGCCACAAACCTTGCCATTAAAGTATTTAACATGTTTGATATGATAGATTTGAAAACTTACTCGTAATATTAAAAATTGCATTTTACATATTTAATTAAATATTTATCTGTCCTTTATCAAACAAAAAGAGCCAGATCACAATCTGAACTTTTAATAAGATTGCGCGCTGACTCTACATATTTAAATATATCTTTCTTATATTATGTTTCATTAAAATAGCTGTTTAATGGCTACTTAACCTTCATTTTCATGTTGATCCATTTGACTGCGTAAGAATGCTTCAATAAATGGACCAATGTTGCCATCCATAACAGCATCTACTTTACCCGTTTCTTCGTTTGTACGGTGATCTTTAACCATAGCATAAGGATGGAATACGTAAGATCTAATTTGACTACCCCAGCCGATTTCTTTTTGCTCACCACGAATTTCTGCCATTTCTTGTTCTTGCTCTTCAATTTTTAATTGATATAGTTTAGATTTCAATGTTTTCATTGCTGCTTCTCTGTTTTTGATTTGTGAACGTTCATTTTGGTTATTTACTACGATCCCTGTTGGATGGTGTGTAATTCTAATCGCTGATTCAGTTTTGTTAATGTGTTGCCCACCAGCACCAGAAGCTCTAAATGTATCGACTGTGATATCATCTGGATTAATATCAATTTCAATCTCAGTATTATTGAATTGAGGTATAACATCACATGATGCAAATGATGTATGTCTTCGACCAGATGAATCGAAAGGTGAAATACGCACAAGACGATGCACGCCTTTTTCAGCTTTTAAATAACCATATGCGTTATGTCCCTTAACGATAAGCGTCACACTTTTAACACCTGCTTCATCACCAGGTAAATAGTCCGCAATTTCGACGTTGAATCCTTTCTGTTCACAATAACGTTGATACATTCTCAAGAGCATATTCGTCCAATCCTGTGACTCTGTGCCGCCTGCACCTGGATGTAATTCCATAATGGCATTATTCGCGTCATAAGGCCCATCAAGTAATAATTGTAACTCGAACTGATCTAATTCATTTTTAAAATCTTGAACGCTTTGCTCTAAATCTTGCTTCATCGTTTCATCATCTTCTTCGAGTAACAAAGCTCTCGTAGTATCCATATCTTCAAGTTCAGACTCTAATGTTCTATATGCATTCACTACTGATTTTAAAGCATTATTCTTATCAATAACGTCCTGAGCCTTTTCTTGGTTATCCCAAAATGTTGGATCGGTCATCATTTCTTCATATTCTTGTATGTTCGTCTCTTTTGCTTCTAAGTCAAAGAGACCCCCTAAGTTGTTCTAGTTTTTCATTATACGTATCTATATTACGTTTTATCTCTGACAATTCCATCATGCATCTCTCCTATGATTATTTGAATGAAATAATAAACTATAACGTATTTCATTTATTTGAAGTTAATAACTCTATTCTACAGAAGTTTGCGGTTTAATTACAACTTTATCTAATTCAAATAAATACCTAACCAAACTTAATTACAAAATAAAACCGAAAGTTAATGACTGCTCATCAAAACTTCCGGTTTTATAACCTGTCACTATGAACTATGCACCGTGACAGTTTTTATATTTTTTCCCGCTTCCACAAGGGCAAGGGTCATTTCTACCAATATGTTCATCTTTCACATAAGGTTCTGCTTTAGCTTTTTCTTTACCATCTTCGGCTGAAACGTGCTCTGCTTTACCAAAGTCTGTTGTTTTATCTCTTTCAAGATCATCTTCTACTGAAACAACCGATTTCAAGATATACTTACTAACATCTTCTTCGATATTTTGCATCATCGTATCGAAAAGTTGATGACCTTCATTTTGATAATCGCGTAAAGGATTTTGTTGACCATAAGAACGCAGATGAATACCTTGTCTTAATTGATCCATTGTATCAATATGATCTGTCCAATGCGTATCTATAGAACGAAGTAAAATCATTCGTTCAAATTCATCAAATTGTGTTCCAATTTTTTCTTTTTGGTCTTTTAATGCAATTTCAACTTTATTCCAAACGAATTCGAAGATATCCTCGTTGTCTTTACCTTTAATATCTTCAACTTTTATATCGCCTTCATTTAAGAATACATCGTCTACATAGTTAATGAATGGTTTATAATCTGGATCGTCCGCTTCTTCATTTACATAGTAGTTCACGCTTCTTTCAAGTGTTGAGCGTAGCATGTCATTAACTAAACCACCACTTTCATCACTATCGATGATACTATTACGTTCACCATAAATAATTTCACGTTGTTTACGTAAAACATCATCATATTCAAGTACACGTTTACGTGCGTCGAAGTTATTACCCTCAACACGTTTTTGCGCAGATTCAACCGCACGTGAAACCATTTTAGATTCAATTGGTGTGGAATCATCCATACCTAAACGGTTCATCATGTTTTGCAAACGTTCTGAACCAAAGCGCACCATCAGTTCATCTTGAAGTGATAAGTAGAAACGACTGTCCCCTTTATCACCTTGACGTCCTGAACGACCACGTAATTGATCATCAATACGACGTGACTCATGACGTTCTGTGCCGATAACAGCTAAACCACCAAGTTCTTGAACACCATCACCTAGTTTGATATCCGTACCACGACCAGCCATGTTGGTAGCTATAGTTACTGCGCCTCGTTGACCAGCACCTGCAACAATATCGGCTTCACGTTCATGGTTTTTAGCATTTAAAACATCATGACGCACGCCATTTTTCTTCAATAAATTTGAAATGTATTCACTGGTTTCAACTGCAACTGTACCAAGTAATACCGGTTGGCCAGCTTTATGTTTTTCAATAACGTCTTGAACAACTGCATCAAATTTACCCTTTTGACTAATATAAATTAAGTCTGGTTTATCAACACGTTGCACTGGTTTGTTCGTAGGAATTTGTGTAACCGTCATATTATAAATGTTTCTAAACTCTTCTTCTTCGGTCTTCGCTGTACCTGTCATACCAGATAACTTATTATACATTCTGAAATAGTTTTGGAATGTGATTGAGGCCATTGTTTTAGATTCATTTTGAATTTTCACACCCTCTTTAGCTTCAATCGCTTGGTGCAAGCCTTCAGAGAAACGACGTCCAGGCATTGTACGACCCGTAAATTGGTCTACAATAAGGACTTCACCGTTATTAACCATGTAGTCAACATCTCTTTGTAATGTCACGTGCGCACGTAGTGCCGTATTGATATGACTGATAACATCTACATTATTTACATCATATAAATTATCAATTTTAAACATGCGCTCTGCTTTATCGATACCTTGTTCAGTTAATTGTACCGCTTTTGTTTTTTCGTCATAATTATAATCATCTTCACTCTTAAGCATTTTTGCAAACACATTTGCTTGTGTATAAAGTGATGTCGATTTCTCTGCTTCACCAGAAATAATTAAAGGTGTACGTGCTTCATCAATTAAGATGGAGTCAACCTCATCGATAATCGCAAAGTTTAATGGTCTCATTACACGTTCTTCTGCATAATTTACCATGTTGTCACGCAAGTAATCGAAACCTAATTCATTATTTGTACAATACGTAATATCACACGCATATGCTTCACGTTTTTCAGTAGTTGTTTTACTATTTAAATTTAAACCTACAGAAAGTCCTAAAAATTCATACAGTTCAGCCATTTCTTGACTCTGAACACTTGATAAATATTCATTGACTGTTATGACATGTACACCGCGACCAGTTAACGCATTTAAATATACGGGCATTGTCGCTGTCAACGTTTTACCTTCACCTGTTCTCATTTCGGAAATATCGCCGCCATGAATCGCGATTCCACCCATAACTTGCACTTTGTAAGGAATCATATTAAACACACGTTTTGACCCTTCTCGTACTAGTGCAAATGCTTCCGGTAAAATATCATCCAATATTTTGTTTTGTTTTTTTATATCTTCTTCGCTCTGTAATTTTTCTTGGAATGCGCTTGTTTTGGCTTTAATTTCTTCATCAGTTAATATCGACATATCCTCTTCAAGTGCGAGGACCTTGTCGGCTAATTTACCAAGGCGTTTTATTTCTTTTTTATTGCCATCTGCAATTTTTGATAAAAAACCCATTCTGTTCGCTCCTTTAGCTTTTTAACTCTTCGCTTACAACAACTTATGATATCATTTATAAGCTTAAATTTACACTTATTGACTTGTCTAAAGTGTCTTACATTGAAATTATATTTCTTGTCCACTTACATTTCTATTTATTTTAAAATAATTGATTATAATCTTGTTCAATAAAAATATACACAAATAGCTATATCACTTTCAAATTATTACATAGTAACATAGCAAAAATTAAGCGTCCACGATTTAACATCATCGTGAACGCTATAGTATAAATGCTACTTAACTTACATCAAACGTCTTATTCAGTTGTTTCAATCAAACCATATTTTCCATCTTTTCTTTTATATACAATACTAGTACCGTCTGTTTCACGATCCGTAAAGATGAAGAAATCATGTCCTAATAAATCCATTTGAAGCACTGCTTCTTCAGAATCCATTGGTTTCAAACTGAAATTTTTTGCACGAATAATTTCGATTTCATTATCCGCTTCATTTTCATCATTTTGAATTTCAACTGCTTCTTTTTCTTCTGGTAGTGAAGCAAACGCTTCTTGCTCACCACGATTTCTATTTCTACGATTTACACGTGTTTTGTATTTTCTAACTTGTCTTTCAAGTTTGTTATTAATTAAATCAATACCTGCATACAAATCATCGTTACGTTCTTCAGCTCTTAATGTAACATTTTTCAATGGAATTGTTACTTCGATCTTAGTAGCTGAGTTTTGATACGTTTTCACTTTAACGTGTGCTGTTGCATTTGGCACATCATTAAAATAACGCTCTAATTTACCAATTTTCTCCTCAATATAGTTGCGAATCGCATCAGTAATAGTGAGGTTCTCTCCGTGAATTTCAAATCTGATCATAATCATCGACTCCTTTAAAACCTCTATATTGGTAATATTGCTTACTAATATAATACCACGTTTAGTCTACCGTGCAAACGTAAACACATCGAATTTTCTGATTTTTCTAACATATACTTTTTCAATCGCATGATGAACCGTTAAGCCAGTAGTATAAATGTCATCCACAAGTAAAATACTTTTATCTTCTAAATTGATATCTTTTGATACTTCAAATGGATTATCAAGTCGCGCTCTATGTAGCTTGCCTAATAATGATTGTTTAGGCCTCACCTTAGTTTGAAGTATAGATTCATATGGTACTTGCTGTTTATCTAACACACAAGTAACTGGATTAAAGGTGCGATTGATATCTCTTTCTACAGGAGATGGAATTGGAATAATTAAATCGTAAGACTGTTTCGGTAGTGTGAGTTGTTCTGCCAAAATTTCACAAATTGCTACATCTTTTAACAATTTGTATTGATGTATCAGTTGTTTCACTACGCCTTTATATTGATAATTACAATATAATTGATTCATTAACGGAAATTTAACTGCTAAGAACGCACAATCTAGACATTTATGCTCCCCTTGATCAAGTTTTTTTAGACATTTTGTACAACGCCCTTCCAATACGATTTTGTTTTCTTCCCATAGTTCTATACAATTTACACACATCTTTACAGGCTTTTTATAAAAATTAAGCGCATCGAACATTTCTGTTAACTTGGCATCACATTGTATACATCTAGCCATCAATCCACTTCTTTTTTAGTGCTAACTGATTCATATCTATAATTGCTTTTCGAGCTTTTAACATAGGCAAAGTAATACCTTCATGTAAAAATAATACGAGCCCTGTTGGTTCCTCTATCTTTCTTCCAACTCTACCAGCGATTTGTATTAACGCACTCTTATTAAAAATTTGGCTATTACAGACGATGACATCTAATTTGGCCATGGTAAATCCTCTTTCTAATATTGTTGTAGTAAAAATGACTTGGTAATCCCCATTTCTTAAAGCTTTGACTTTTTCAAATCTTAAGGCATCTTCGCTATATACATAAGTTAATGACGTTATTTCCTTTTTATAGCGATGATATGCTGTTTTCATTAAATTGATATTATCGAAAAACACGAGTGTATAACGCTCTGTTAAGATTTGTTTTTTTAGTATCTTCAGCAATGCATATTGTATTTTATGTTGCTTTAATTTGAAATATTTAAAACGCGGTACAGGTAATGGCTGTCTATGATATCTCGCAGGTAGTGTGATGACATCAGATGGATTCATCTTCTTTAATAAATGTCTAGGCGGTGTAGCCGTCATAAATATATGACAGTGTGTCGCTTTTGATGCATGAGTAATCGCTTCTTGTAATGAATGATCCATTACTAAAGGAAATGCATCTACTTCGTCAACAATAATTAAATCAAAATGATGCTTGAATCGATATAATTGATGTACGGTTGAAATGATAAAGTGCCCATCAAAGCGCTGTGTTTGACCTTGGTAAAGTACATCAATCTGATCTGAAGAAAATGCCTTTTTAATCCTCATACTAATTTCTATCACAACATCTACCCTAGGGGATACAATCGCGACATTATCCCCTCTACTACGCGCATAATGAATACCTTCAAATATCATTTCTGTTTTTCCAGCACCAGTGACTGCATATAAAATTTTAGTTTCATAATCTTTAATTGCCTTTAGAATTGCTATCGATGCAAAAGTTTGTTGTTCAGACAGTTTGAAATCTAACTGATATATGCCCTGAGACGCAACATTTTTAGATTTTGTAATAAAGATTGGCTTTATATTATCCATTCTTCCTAAATTGATACAATTTCTACAATAGACTATTTCTTTTTTTAATATAGTTGAATAATAATTATAAAAATGACGCGGTTCTTTCGTATGACATTGCATACACTGCCATTGATTATGTTTTTTTATAATGCCAGTTGAAGTCTTATCAATGATTTCATCGGTCAGTAACGTTTTATCTAACATAAGTCGACCATAATATTTTATTTGCCTTACCTCCAAAAAAAGACATGTAACACCCAATAGGCGTGACATGTCTCTAATTTATTCATTAATTTAATCTGTGCGAATGGTACTTCCAATATACCCTAAACCAATACCACCAGATCCTAAATGTGCAGCAATGACTGGTCCAAAGCTAGAACGATAAATATTGTACTGAGGATAGTTAGTTTCTAATTCTTGTTGAATCCAATCTGAATCTTCAGGAATATCACCCTCAATTACAAATAACGTAACTTCATCTAGATTTTTGACTTCATTTATCACTTTTTCAACCATTTTACGCAAAGCACGTTTTTTAGTTCTTACTTTTTCATCTGGAACAATTTTGCCATCTTCGAACTTTAACACTGGCTTCATCTTCAACATCGTTCCAATCCAAGCTTGCGCACCTGTAATTCGACCACTTTTTTGTAAATTTTTCAAATCATCTACCATGAGTACTGCACCTGTTACTTCACGGATTGCATGTAATGCTTCAATGATAGCTTTAGGTTCATAGCCTTGTTCAATCATTTCTATCGCTTTAAGGACATATCCACCTTCAACCATCGCAGCTAATTTAGAATCAAACGTATGGACATTAATGTCTGAGACCATTTCACCTGCTTGTGTCGCAGTTTGATAGCACCCACTGATTCCAGAAGAAAGAAATACACAAATGACATCTGTATAGCCTTCTTCGCGAAGTTGCTCGAAATTCTCCAGAAAATCTCCGATTGCAGGTTGGCTCGTTGTTGGAATTGTAGCTGAGGTCTTCATACGTTCATAAAATTCGTCTGTTGAAATGGATGCATTCTCAACGTAATTCTCACCACTATCAAATGTGACACTAAGTGGTGCAACTTTGATATTATATTTGTCTATTAATGTTTGAGATAGATAACTCGTTGAATCTGTCAAGACAGCAATCTTCATCCTAATCCTCCTCAATTATACTCACAACTATGATACCTTATTTTCAACCAAAAGAAAATTTATTTTTACATTTATGCTTGTATTCAATACAGTGTATAATACAAAGGTAGCGATGATGATAAACATTATTACAATGGATAAAATCTATAGACATTTGGAGGGTTACACATGGAAGACACAATTATAACGATAAAAGCAGAACATATAATTGAAAATGTAATCAATAAATCTCGTTTTATTGCACATATTAAACCAGTAGAATCAGAAGAAGATGCGAAAGCCTTTATTAATCAAGTGTCTACAAAACACCGTGAAGCAACACATAATTGTTTTGCATATACAATTGGCGATCAAATGAATATACAAAAAGCCAATGACAATGGTGAACCAAGCGGTACTGCTGGCGTACCAATGTTAGGTATTTTAAAAAAATTAGAAATACATAATGCTTGCGTGGTTGTTACACGTTATTTTGGTGGCATTAAACTAGGTGGCGGCGGCCTTATTCGCGCTTATAGTGGTGCCGTTAGAGACGTTATTTACGATATTGGTCGTGTAGAACTTAAACCCGCTATACCTACAACTGTAACCATTAATTATGATTTAACAGGGAAATTCGAATATGAACTTGAAAGCACGTCCTATTTATTACGTGATCAAAATTATACAGACAAAGTAAGTTATCAAATAGATGTTGTCGCGTCTGACTATGATGAATTTATTGCATTTTTAAATAGAACAACGTCTGGTAATTATGATTTAGAAGAAGGCGAAGTCATGAGGTTACCGTTTGATATACCAACAGATTAAATATAAATGATAGATATATGTCTTATTTTACAAGTACTTAAACAAACCGAATCGTACAAAAAAACCGACAAGTCAGTAACCTCTGACTTGTCGGTTTTATAGTTTCACAATTTCATTGCTATCACTGTTCATCTTTATTATGCTCTTTATTTTCTATTAATTTCAATAGAGGTCTGTAATCATCATCAATTAATCCTGTAAATTCTACAATCAATTCAATTGTAATGAATATGAGTATGAGCATCATGAATACACCCCAAGGTTGGGATAAGTATAATATAATACTAGAGAGACTAAACAGTATCGCAATTGAATATATCAATAACACGGTTTGTCGATGCGAATAGCCTAATTCTAAAAATTTATGATGCAAATGAGATTTATCGGCCTGCATAATATGTTGACCTTTCTTCACTCGACGTATCATAGCGAATAGTGTATCGATAAATGGTACTGCTAAAATAACGATTGGGAAGAATAAGGATACAAATGTAATGTTTTTAAACCCGAGTAATGATAGAAAGCCTACAATAAATCCAACTAATAGCGCGCCACTGTCACCTAAAAAGATTTTTGCTGGATGGAAATTGAAGAATAAAAATCCTAAAAGTGCACCTATCAATACACTACATATCATTATAATAAATATATTGGCTTGTAATATTGCTATAAAGCCAATTGTCATCAGTGCAATCATTGAAACGCCTGACGCTAGACCATCTAATCCATCGATTAAATTTATCGCATTCGTAATGGCAACAATCCAAATGACCGTTATTGGAATACCAAATATACCAAAATGTATCGTTGGACCAATAGGTAATGAAATAAAGTCAATTGTAACACCATAGTAAACAACGACTAACGCCGCAATTACTTGGCCAAGTAATTTCATAATTGGTTTTAAGTCATAGATATCATCTATCAAACCAACCAAATAGATTAATACAGATCCAATAACAAGCGGTTTGACCTCAGTTTCTATAGGATGTCCAAGCCAAATTCCAACTAAAAACGATAAGAGTATCACAGTTCCACCAAGTACTGAAATAGGTTTAGTATGTACCTTTCTAAAATTCGGTTGATCTACAATCCCTAATTTATGAGAAACTTTTATGACTATTGGTGTAAGTATTAAACTGACTATCATTGAAAAAATGATTAGTAATAATGTATACATCAGTTCACCTTCATTAATATGGTTCTTAATTATTTTAAATTTCAAAGTCTATGTTGAAAATATTTGTTTCATTAAATTGTGAATTCACTTCAAAAATGACTATTTTAATACTTCCTAATAAAAATATAGTCTCATTACACAATTGATATTTTTACATAACTTTATAATACCTTATACGCTTTTACTTATACAACTAGAAGTGCGATAATAAATGCGTTATATTTAGGGATATTATTTATTAAATCAATTTTAGTGAATTTTTAATTTTTCACTAAAAAATAATTTTAACATGAATATTAAGTGAATGTTAGAATTTTCTATTCACCCCATGATGACAAATTGTAAGTTTTCACTTACAATAACTAAGTGTTTATTTAAAGGAGTGTAAAGTAAAAATGTTTGAAGCTATTATCTATAATATTTCTGTTACCGTAGCTGGAATTTATTTATTCCATCGTCTACAATACTCAGAAAATAGAATTATGGTATTTTCAAAAGAATATGTCACTGTTTTAATGACGATAGTAGCGCTTTTACTATCTGCGTACCCTGTCCCAATATTCAATGAGTATACACTCTATTTATCCTTTGTACCTATCCTATTTTTAGGTAGATATACGAATATGTTTTACACTGTTCTATCCGCCTTTATTGTCGGCTTAGTCAATGTTCTGATTGGGGATTATACAATAATTACTGCTATGATATTTATCGTAATAGCAGGCATCATTGGTGCGATAGGTCCATTCTTAAAACAAAGTGATATCATTTCATTGCAAATACTAAATGTCATTGCATTAGTTATTTTTGCAATTTTATCATTAATCAGCCCATATTACGAGATTACAGAAGTCTTATTTTTAATTCCGATTTCATTTGTCTTAACAATAACTTCGTCTATTACCTTTGTTGATATTTGGCATTTCTTCTCATTAGTCAATCGATATGAGAACGAAGATAAAGTAGATTACTTAACTGGATTAGGTAATGTTAAAGAATTCGATAGACATTTAAATGAAACAGCTCGTTTATCTGAAGAAAATAACCAAAGTTTAGGTTTATTACTGATTGATATCGACGGTTTCAAAGATGTGAACGATATGTATTCACATAAATCGGGCGACGCTGTACTCAGACAAGTGGCTCAATTACTTAAAAACTATGTGCCACAACAGTTTAGTATTTATCGTAATGGCGGTGAAGAATTTTCTATTGTTTTGTATGATTATACTTTAGACCAATGTGTCAAATTAAGTGAGAGTATTCGTGGCGGTGTAGAACAATCTACATTCCATTTACCAAACAAAGAAGTCATTAAATTATCCGTATCTATTGGCGTTGGATACTTGACAACAGATGATTACAAATCACAACGAAAAGTGTTTAAAATTGCTGACGATATGTTGCATATGGCTAAAAACGAAGGCCGTAACCAAGTCATGTTTAACCCAATTGTTAAATTATAGGGAGTGGGACTTTACATTTTCAATGCAGCCACCTACTACCTAAATGAAAAAGAGTTTGAGACATCTATTTTTGTCCCAAACTCTTTTTTTCGTAAAAATAAATGTAACGTTTCTTTCACCTACCATGCCCTTCACACAGCGCGATTCATCCATATGTTTTACTTTTTCTAAATAAAGTTTCAATTAAAGCATTGAATAATTATAGTAATTAAAATGAGTTTGTTACAATATATAATGTTATATAAAACATTAATTACCGTAAGATACGCTATTGAAAGTTTTTATTCGACAATGTAAACTTTCAATTGTTCTATTAACAATTCAGGAGGTGCGAAGCTATGTCAGATTCAATTACCATCATTGATGAAGATAAAGTCATTGATGTCGTATTAATCGCAGGCAGAATTTTACTAGAAAGCGGTGCTGAAACGTATCGTGTTGAAGATACAATGACAAGAATCGCTGCAAGTTATGGTTTAGATGATACATATAGCTTTGTAACATCAACTGCAATCATTTTTTCGTTAAATAATCGTACAAATACACGACTCATTAGAATTCGTGAACGTACTACAGATTTAGAAAAAATTGCATTAACAAATAGTTTGTCTCGTAAAATATCTAATAACAAGCTTGATATTGATCAAGCAAAATCTGAACTTATCCATTTACACCATGCTTCCTTGCAGTATTCATCAATTACCAATTTTGTTGCAGCAGCAATTGCCTGTGGCTTTTTCCTATTTATGTTTGGTGGCGTCATTAATGATTTTATATTTGCAATCATCACTGGTGCTGGTGCCTTTTTAACTTTCAGCTATGTACAACGCTATATTCAAATTAAATTCTTTTCTGAATTTATCAGTGCAGCTGTTGTTATAGCTATCGCTGCTTTCTTCACTAAAATAGGTTGGGCACACAACCAAGATATCATAACCATTGCCGGTGTTATGCCCTTAGTACCCGGTATATTGATTACAAATGCAATTCGTGATCTAATGGCTGGTGAATTAATTGCAGGCATGTCACGTGGCGTTGAAGCTGCACTAACCTCATTTGCAATTGGTGCCGGTGTTGCTATCGTCTTATTAATCTTTTAGAAAAGGAGTGCTGATAATGTTCATTGTTTATTACTTTTTACAGTTTGTGATTAGCTTTTTCGCATCAATGTTATTTTCTATTCTTTTTAATGCGCCTAGACGCCTCCTTTTAGCCTGTGGTTTTGTTGGTGCCATGGGATGGATTATTTATAAATTATCCTTTGATGCTGATTTAGGTAAAGTGTTAGCGTCATTTTTAGGTAGTTTTATTTTAGCAATTATGAGTCATGTCATGAGTAGACGTTATAAACGTCCTGTTATTATCTTTATCGTTCCAGGAATTATACCTCTTGTACCTGGTGGTTTAGCTTACGAAGCCACACGTTTTCTTGTAAGTAATCAGTATACGCATGCGGTGAATACCTTCCTTGAGGTCACGTTAATCTCTGGAGCTATTGCATTCGGTATCTTATGTGCTGAAATCATTTATTATATCTATACACGTGTTAAACAGCATTATGGTAAAATGAAAGGCAAAACATATAAAAAATCTTATAATATAAATAATAGAGCTTAAGGGGTGTTTTTAAATGAAACAAGACATAATTGATCGACTTACAAGATATGTAACAATCGACACACAATCCAATCCAGAATCTACAACGACGCCTTCAACTGAGAAACAATGGGATTTATTAAATTTATTAAATGACGAATTGACTGATTTGGGATTAGAAACTGATATTGACGAACAAGGTTACTTATTTGCTACTTTAGACAGTAATGTAGACATCGATTTACCTACTGTCGGATTTTTGGCACATATTGATACTTCACCTGACTTCAACGCGTCTCATGTAAATCCTCAAATTATTGACAACTATGATGGGACACCGATTCAATTAGGTAAGACGAACCGTACATTAAGCCAAGATGTATTCCCTGCTATGAAAAACGTTGAAGGTCATACATTAATGATTACAGATGGTACTTCTTTGTTAGGTGCTGACGATAAAGCCGGTGTAGTTGAAATTATGGAAGCTTTAAAATACTTAACTTCACATCCTGAAATTAAACACGGTAAAATTCGCGTAGCCTTTACGCCCGATGAAGAAATTGGAAGAGGTCCACATGAATTTGATGTAGAACGTTTTAATGCTGATTTCGCATACACGATGGATGGTAGTGAGTACGGAGAATTACAGTATGAAAGCTTTAATGCTGCAGAAGCGATCGTGACATGCCATGGCGTGAACGTTCATCCTGGATCAGCGAAAGATGCTATGATAAACGCTGTATTATTAGGTCAGCAATTTAATGCTTTATTACCACAAAATGAAGTTCCAGAAAGAACGGAAGGTTATGAAGGATTTTATCATTTAATGAAAATAAATGGCGATGTTGAAAAAACAACCTTACAATATATTATTCGTGATCATGATAGAAACGAATTTGAATTACGTAAAAAACGTCTCGTCGAAATAAAAAATGATATTAACTCACATTTCGAAGATGAACCTATTGAAGTAGAAATTAATGACCAATATTACAATATGGGTGAAAAAATCGAACCTAACCCACACGTGATTGATATACCTAAACGTGTTTTCGAAAAATTAGGCATTCCAGCAAATACCGCACCAATACGCGGTGGTACTGATGGTTCTCAACTTTCATATATGGGACTACCTACACCAAACATTTTCACAGGTTGTGACAATTTCCATGGACCATTCGAATACGCGTCTATTGATGTCATGGAAAAAGCAGTACAAGTTGTAGTCGGTATAGCTGAAGAAGTTGTAAATACTTACGATAAGTAATACTAAAAGTAGTTGTTTTTACTTTTAAACATGTAGCGCCTATGACACAAATACAAAAAATAGAGCTAATCCGATATGGATTAGCTCTATTTTTATTACTTTGAACATGGCCACATATCTAAAATATACATCCTGTCAGTATACGCCCCATTATGCAACTAATCTAAGTATTAGTTCCTGATTAAATTGCTATAAATGGTAGTTTATACGACTTAAAATAAGATATGCTTGTTTCACTTTACGTTTAATTTGTACTGAATTGTGTTTTCAGTAATTTAATTGCCTGAACTGTATAATGTCTAATTTGAATCCCCATTTTAAAATCAGTAAAACTTTCAGGCATTTCAATAAATGTATTAAACATTGATGTAACACCCATTGATTCAAATAAATCAAATTTATCTGGTGTTGCACAAATTGCAATCGATGGTTTGTCATATTTCGTAGCTAACTCTGCAAGGCGAACAGTTGTAGTTTCTAATATTTGGTCTTCTTCATTGACACCTTCTCCAAAAATAATTAAATCCGCCTGTTTAATCAATGAATCTAAATGTGTTATTTGGTCAACTAATGCATGACTTGTCATAATTTCTGCATCAAAAAGCGCTTTTAGCACTGCAGCAATACCGCCTCCTGCACCACCTCTTTGAATCGGTCCAAGCGCGAGTTTGAGTTCGCTTTTAAATATTTCACTTAAATACCAAATTAAATTATCAATTTCTGCTGCATTTTCTCTACTTAAACCATAAGTTTCATAGGTTTGCATAATCTCACTATGTTTACCATATAATTTACTATCAAAATCTGACATTACTTGAAAACGAACATCTTTTAATTTTGAGTTTAATGCAGAAGTATCTATTTTTCGAATGTACTTCAACATACGACTACCTTCACGCATATCAACTTCTTGAGCTTCATCATCATAAAATTTAGCACCTAAGGCCTGTAACATGCCTGCACCACCATCAAAACTTGCGATACCGCCTAATGATATAACAATATGGTCTGCATCATTTTCAAGTGCATCAGCAATGATTTCACCCATACCAAAACTCGTGCGCTCATTTATCGGTTTTTGACCACTTAAAAATAAATTACCTTCAATCACAGTCATACCACTATCTGTAATACCGTAAATGGCTTCTACTTCATTCATATCAGCATCATGTGTAGGCACTCTATATTTGGTTCCTGATTGCCATAAAAAGACAGAATCCATTAATTCATGGCGTCCGTTAAACAATGGCACTTGAACGATATCTGCTTTCTCAATTTGGCTTGCTACCGCTTCTTCCACATAGCGGTTTGCTTGATAACTCGAAATAATTCCATTAAATTCATCCATCGCCACTAAAACTTTCATATTGTCACCTCAAGTATTTTATCAATTCATTTTTGTATTTTTGTATAATGAAACATAAACTATTATAAAGTCATTTTCAACCAGATTGAACCACAAAAATTTGTGGTCTTGGTTAATGAAGTAGGCAACAGATAAATATGTTGGCCATCGTCTGCGAAGTCTATTTATAGCATGTGTTCGCTATCCCAACCTCACTACCTGTATCTATAAGTAGCCACATATAGTCATTCCCAATAAAGTAGTAGTCTATATTTCATATTCAACTATTTATTATACATGTCAGATGAACATTTTTCACATTATAAGAAACGCTTGCTAATCACTTTCATTTAGAGAAGCGGTTAACAAGCGTTTTTTTGCATATTCTGTTATGTTTTACTCTTCAGCGTTAGCTAAAGTCGTAACGTTAATATCACTGTGACTCGCATTCCAAATCGCCTGTCCCTTAACAAAATAAAATGCTTGTGGCGATTCATGTTTTACATTTGTTTTTTCTTCTATATAATTCGATAAGTCTCTTTCTTGTTGCACAATTAAATAATAACCATCCATATCACGTTCATATAAGAATTTATTAAATTGATCCATTGCATTTGCTGAAATTGGGCACGTTTCACTGTGCTTCAATACAAATACATAATTATTTTCTTTTATAATTTGCTCAAACTGGTCAATCGAACTCAGCTTTATAGCCATTCTATTCACCTCTAAAAATATTTAACACACCCAAATTGTTTCAAAAAGTGTGAAATCTCCACGATATACTCATATCATTGTTTCCAATTATACACAATACTCTTTTTGTTGTTAACCGTTTATTTAAATTTTTATAACAATACAAATTTCTTTGTTAATTATAGTCTTCTTTTATATTGTTATATTGTTTATCAAATATGGCATCATATTTTTCTAAATCTTCACTTTCTTTAGGTAAAGTTTTATGATCTATTTTTGATAACTCATCACTAATATCAATCGTTTCTACACGTGTTTCATAATAATTTTGCAAGCTGTAATACATTTCAATCGCATTTTTACGCGCACTATTTACATAGTTATTCGTAATTTCAGATTTGTTTAAATCTTTAATTTGTTTATTAATTAAAGGCATGATGTCTTTTTCAATCGATTGCTTAACTTTAGCTGAATCTGTTGAATCCAACTCTTTTTCTGCTGTATGTCTCAGTTCTTTGTTGTTTTCTTCTAATTTATGTTTGAAATTATTAACATCTGTGCGTGCGCCTGCATCATTTGCGTCTTGCATGTGCGCTTCAACTTGAGATCTACTTTTCTCAAATAACTTCGTATATTCTAAAATATCTTCATTTGCTTTAATTGCTTGATTGCATAAATCAACAAATACTTTCAAATCGTTAATAGCTGCTTTCTTATCTTTGACTGACTTTAAGTAGGTAGATTTTAAGTTTTTCGTTTCTTCAGATTCTGCCGGTAATTTTTTAGCTGCTGTCTCATATTCCTCTAACTTAGGGATTAATTTGCGATTAATGTTATTTTGCAAGTCATTAAATGCTTTTTTATCCTTATCAGTCGTATCTGTTTTACTTAAATCATCTAATTGCTTCAATGAAATGTCATCCATGACATGATTAAGTTCTTTTTCCTTATTTTTCACATCATTCAGTGAGCTATCAAAATCTTTGAATTCGTTAGCACCTTCATTACCGCATGCACCAAGGGTTATCACAAAGCCAAACAACAAAACAATGCAAAGTAATTTTTTCATTTCTGCACTCCTTATCATTCAGTATTATACAGAAACTTATTTAACTTGAAAATAATATGTGATATATTATTTCAGAATTTACAGTTTAACAGTTATATCACAATAAAGAAAGGAGTGAACAACCTATATGAATTCAAACATCCAAGCATTTATTTCTGAGGACAAAGATAATTATTTTACAGAGCAATATCAAAATTTGAAAAAAATGCTTTTTAACCTGCTCGACACACCTGTTAAAACTACACTTCATATCGGTGGAACATCACATTTCAATTACGTTACTGAACCCATTTTAGATATATTAGTAGGCGTAGATAATTTACATGATATCACCGCTTTGGATGAAAAACGTTTGAATTATGAAGGTTTTTATCGTTTACACCATTCATATAAGAAAATAGTAATTATGGCACAATTTAATAATTTAATAGATTTAAAACAAATAGCACGTTTACATATTATTCAAAAAGATTCTAACCTATACAAAGCGTATATCCAAACGCATCATCAATTGTCTCATGATCAACACACTGCTACACAATTTGGTTCTAAGAAATTGATGTTAGCTAATGAAGTTCGATCTATACGCGCATATGAAAACAAGAAACAACAATTATTTGATTCATTCTCTCACACAGTAAATTAACTTAAATATGGATTATGAAATATAGCCTCACATCAATATTAAACACACGATGATCATTGTATTAATAATTTAACAAAATTAATTACCATAGTATTTAGCAAAGACTCCAAATCATTGGTATAATGAATAAATGAATTCAACAGGAAAGGATGTTCTATAGTTGCATAAGGATGACATCTTAAAAGAATTAAAAGCAATTGTCCCAGAAGAAATTATTAAAATTGATGAACCTCTAAAAAAATATACATACACTCAAACAGGGGGTAAAGCCGATTATTATCTTTCCCCAACCCACAACGAACATGTGCAAGCCATTGTGCATTATGCTTACACACATGATATACCTGTGACGTATTTAGGTAATGGGTCTAATATTATTATTCGTGAAGGTGGTATTCGCGGTATTGTGATTAGTTTACTTTCACTTGATTACATTGATGTGTCCGACGATGCTATCATTTCAGGTAGTGGCGCTGCAATCATCGATGTTTCACGTGCTGCAAGAGACCATGGCTTAACTGGTCTTGAATTCGCATGCGGCATACCCGGTTCCATCGGTGGCGCTGTATTTATGAATGCTGGTGCTTATGGCGGTGAAGTAAAAGACTGTATTGATTATGCACTTTGCGTTAATAACAAAGGTGAATTAATCACGTTAACCAATAAAGAACTTGAGTTGGACTATCGTAATAGTATTGTTCAGAAAGAACATCTCGTTGTATTAGAAGCTGCCTTTACCTTAGCACCTGGCGATCAACAAGAAATACAAGCTTCTATGGATGATTTAACAGAAAGAAGAGAATCAAAACAACCACTAGAGTATCCTTCATGTGGTAGTGTATTCCAACGTCCGCCTGGTCATTTCGCTGGTAAGTTGATTCAAGATGCTCATTTGCAAGGTCATCGCATTGGTGGCGTTGAAGTTTCAACAAAACATGCTGGCTTTATGGTTAACGTAGATAAAGGAACGGCAACAGATTATGAAGATTTAATTCATTACGTTCAAAAAATAGTACAAGAAAAATTTGATGTTGAGCTGCACCCTGAAGTTAGAATTATTGGAGAACACCCACTCAATGAACAATAGGAGAAATCACTATGGTAAAAGTATATGGATCCACTGTAGATAATGAGTCACGCTGTACACATTATCAAACACCTTTAGATATTATTGCCATTAAGTTTAAATGTTGTAATAAATACTATCCTTGTTATAAATGCCACAATGAACATGAATCACATAAGATTCAGCGATGGCAAGCAAATGAATTTCACGAAAAAGCTATTTTATGTGGTGTCTGTAATCATGAAATGACAATTAATGACTACATGATGATAGAAGCTTGTCCAAAATGCGATGCCCATTTTAATAATCGCTGTAAGTATCATTATCATTTATACTTTGAAATTTAATAAAGAAACGATATAAAACTTAATTTTGTCATATTAAAAAGCGTAGATGTCATGGTGTGCATCTACGCTTTTTGTTATTTCTTTATTTGTTTGTATCTCATATTCCCAGTGAACTATTGGTCAATTTTATCACTAACATATTGTACAAATGTAGCAACGTCACCTTTTTGAATATTTTTCATAGGCATAGGCCCAATGTTAAAAGTGAAATTAATTTTTTCTCCATCATATTCAATTTTTTCAACTTCATTATATGCAATACTTCTATAATAAAATTCACCGTTCATATCAACATTTAAAATGATTCTCTCATTTGTAGCTATAAAAGCACCCTCAAATTCAGTCGAACCTTGTACTGAATACTCTATTGTGCCTAGAACAGTTGGTCCTTTTTTCTCAGTTGGAAATAAATCATTTGGATTTACATTATCTAATATCATGTACTTTGTCCCCCTACTATTTCTTTAAAACGCTCTATCTAGCATTTATATATTTACTCGAAAGTATGATGATAAAAATATTATAACATTAGTATGATAGTGATGAATAATTTAACGTTTTAACTTATTTTCTTTTCAACAAAAAAGCGCCTAGAATAAATTCCAGACGCTTTTTTCAATCAATATCCCCACATTTTAATGCTTTTTTATTTTTCCATCGCTTTTTCAACTTCATCGATTTGTTTTATCGCTGTTGTTGTTGATCCACTAGCAAAATACCAAAGTTTTGGATCTAATTCATACACTTTATTATCTTTGATTGCTTTAACATCTTTAATAACGTCATTACCTAATGCTTTTTTAGCTGTAGCGTTATCACTTACTGCTTGACCACGGTCCATTGCGAAAATAATACTTGGATCTTTCTCAGCAATATATTCATTTGTAACGTTTTGACCATGTTGGCTATCTTTAATGTTATCATCTGCAGGAGTGAAGCCCATTGTATCGAAAATCATCGAACCGAAACGTTCACCAGAACCAAATGTTGATAATTCACCTTCATTAACTAATAAGAATAATGCTTTATCATTTTTTAGATCTTTTGTTTTTTCTTTCATACTAGCAATTTTATCATCTAATTCTTTATTTAATGATTTAGCTTTATCTTCTTTATCATAAATTTTCCCTAGATTTTCTGCATTTTTCTTCAATGAATTCAATTCATCTTTATCGTCTGCACCAACATAAACAACTTTTGCATCAGGTGCTGCTTTTTTAAATTCATCTAGGTTTTTTTGATTTGCTGTACGTCCAGATATGTATATTACGTCTGGTTTAGCTTCTGCAATTTTATCGAAATTAACTTCTTTAAGACTACCAGTATTTAAATACTTATCATCTTTGAAATTACTTAAGAAATCAGGTAATGACTTGTTACCTTCACCTTTAGGAAGCGCTTTAACTTTATCTTGAAGACCAAGTTCTTTCATTGTATCTAATGCACCATAATCTAAAACAACTGCCTTTTCAGGATTTTTAGGCACTTCAACTGTTTCTTTAACAGTCTTGGCATCACTACCATCACGCTTTTCACCATTTGCTTTATAATTATTTTCAATTTTTACAGTTTCATTTGAATCTTTACTCCTCGAATCAGTGTCTGAAGATTTTTTATCTTCTGATCCGCCATTACTACATGCTACTAATAAGAACATTAACCCAACTACTAATAATAATCCTAACTTTTTCATGTGCTTAACTCCTCCTGAATTTTTAATATGTACTACCTTCTATGTCCCTAAAAGTTTAACAACGTTACGGTTGCATCACTCCCTTCAAAGTCCACGCATCATCTTACATCGACTGTGCAAATGATAATTCCGGCACTTCGGTCACTTCATCGTAATAAATACAAATACGTTGTCCACGAATCTCTTCAATTTTGACATCCATATCATATAATTCTTTTAAAATATCTGTTTGGATGACTTCATTTTTCGTACTTGCCTTAACAAGTTGGCCATCTTTCAAAGCAATAATATCGTCTGAATAGCAAGAGGCAAAATTAATATCATGAATAACGACTACAATCGTCTTATCCAACTCTTTGGCTAATCTTCTCAAAGTTTGCATAATTTGAACTGAATGTTTCATATCCAAATTATTTAACGGTTCATCAAGTAAAATATAATCCGTATCTTGAGCAATAGTCATTGCTACATAAGCACGTTGACGCTGTCCACCAGAAAGTGTTTTTAAATAACGACCTCTAATTTCAGTAAGATGTAATAACTCGAGTGCATACTCAACTTGATCTCTATCTTCTTGCTTCAAACGCCCCTTGGAATGAGGAAAACGTCCAAATTTAACCAACTCTTCAACCGTTATATTCAATTCTGTATGATTAGATTGTTTTAAAATTGATAGTTTTTTAGCCAAGTCATTACTTTTATAATCTGTAATCGCTTTGCCCTCTATATCGATGGTGCCTTCTTCAAAGTCAATTAATCGTGTAATAGCAGACAATAGCGTACTTTTACCTGCACCGTTAGGCCCTATCATCGATGTAAGTCGTCCCTTGCGTATCTCTACATCAATATCTTGCAAAATCACTTTATCTTGTATCGTTTTATTAAGCCCTTGTACTCGTATCAATTCGCATGTCTCCTTTTAATTAATAAATAAATGAAGTAACTGCCACCTACTAAATCAATGATGATACTAACTTGCGTTGTTGCTTGAAAGAAATTCTCTACAATTGCTTGCGCTAAAAACAAACTTATCCAACTTATACAAATGGTTGCCGGTAAAATATATTTGTGTTGATACGTTTTCATTAATTCATGAGCCAAGTTTACTGTCAGTAACCCTAAAAATGTAATTGGTCCTACTAATGCCGTTGAAATAGACACCAAAATTGCAACTAGAATTAATAAAATACGTGTTAATGTCTGATAACAAATTCCTAAATTGATAGCTTGATCTCGACCTAGTAGCAACACGTCTAAATAAGGTATTGCGTATACAGTAATCATAATTAAAATGATAAGTATCACACCACATAAAGTGACCAATTTCGTATTTGACGCATCAAAATTAGCAAACATTGCACTTTGTACAGCTAAAAAATCTTCTGGATTGATAATTAATTCTAAAAAGCCTGTGATACTTCTAAAGAATGTGCCTAAAATAATACCAACAAGTAATATTAAATAGACTGAAACATTTCCGATTCTAAAAATGCCTTGAAATAATAATAATGAAAAACCAATCATAACTATGAGTGATATAAGGAAGCTAATGTATAGATTTGTAACAAATACGGATTGTACTCCGAATACAAAAACAATCAATACTTTTACAAACATATATACAGCGTCCAACCCCATAATAGATGGTGTTAAAAGTCTGTTCGTGGTAATCGCTTGGAAAATAACGACAGACGCAGCAATGGCACCACCTACTAAAATCATGAGGATCAATTTACGCAAACGACTTTTAAATTGATATTGGAATATTTCGAAATCAATACCTATAATGAGATACAATCCCGCGATAACCACAGTAATTGCTATTAACGTAAATAATTTAGACTTAGCACTAATTTGCATAATTATGTCGTCCTTTCATTAACAAGATTATGAAAATAACAGTGCCAAAGACCCCAATCGTTAAACCGATATTAATTTCATATGGATATACAATGATTCTGCCAAAAATATCAGAAAACATTACAAATATAGCACCTAGCATCGCTGTATGCGGCAATGCATTTTTCAGATGGTCTCCCCTAAAAATTGAGACAATATTAGGAACAATAAGCCCTAAGAATGGTAACGTGCCTACAGTTACAACAACCAGTGCTGTAATCGTAGCCGTGATAAACAATCCTATATTAATTATTTTTTCATAATTGACTCCTAAGTTATTACTAAAATCTTTCCCCATACCAGCAATAGTAAAATGATTGGCGAATATATATGTAAGTATTAATAAAGGAATGCTTAAGTATAAAATCTCATATCTACCGCTTGTAATAATGGCGAAGTTACCATTTAACCAATTTCCTATACTTTGTACTGTATTGGTTCTCAACGCGATAAATGTTGCAAAACTTGATACGATACCACCTAACATGATGCCTAATAGTGGTATGAAAATGACGTCTGTAAAACGAATATATTGTACTAATTTAACGAAAAGGAAAGTACCTGCAATACTTAAAACTACTGCAAAAATTAACTTTATAATGATATTCTCCTGTGGAAAGAAAATCATTGATAATAAAATACCTAGTTTCGCCCATTCCATCGTTCCAGCAGTAGTAGGACTGACAAATTTATTCTGCATCATTTGTTGCATAATTAAACCAGCTAGCGCTAACGTACTACCCGATATGATGATACTAACCGTTCTCGGAATTCTACTTGAAACAATAATATTCATCTGTGATTCTGTAAGATGGAAAATCTCTGTAATTGATACCTTGCTTACGCCTATAAATAAAGAAAGGATTGTAAGTACCAGTAATATAATAGCTAAGACAATACCATTTAATAAAAATTTCATAAATGACCTACCTCTAACCCTTCCACTATAAAATGCGATGCTCAAACTATATTGGTTATGATAATCATTATCAATACCTATAATAAAATTTTACCATTTTTAATGGTAAATTCAATAGCCTTGAGCAATTTAAACAAAAGTATTTAAATACAATCTATATATGTATAGCGTTATATTTAATATCACACCTTGAAAAACACACTTTTTTATTTTAATTGTTCATTTTTATGTAATTTTATTCTAATGGACTTTATATAATGTATATCTCTATTTAAATATCATGCCTGTTTATTTTATCCATAAGTAAAAAAACCGAGACATAATGTCTCGGCTTTTCACTTATTATATACGGTTGACTAATGCTTGCTTAAAATTGTACTTTCATCATGACATTTTTATAATTAATAGTGCTTCTACTCGTCAAAAACGAAGTCTTCATCTTTTAATGCTTCTACATTTAACGCTAATGTATAACCATCACCTTTAACTGAAAAGAAGTCATGGTTTTTAGTCGTTGTATCTAAAGCATTTTCAATAATTGGATTGAATTCACGTTCTTCAAAGTACGGATCAAATCCTAAATTAGATAATGCTTTGTTACCATTGTATCTCACATAGTTTAATACATCTTCAGCTAAACCAATATCATCATAAAGTGAATGCGTATAAGCTACCTCATTTTTATATAAATCATCTAATAATTTATACATTTCTTGATCTGCTTGCAGCTTTTCACTTTCTGAAAGTTCATTACGTAAAGATTGAGCATCCATACCAGTAAATACACCATGAATAGATTCATCTAATAAGATTTTACGAATGATTTCTCCAGAAGTCGTCATTTTACCTTGCCCAGCAAGATAAAGCGGATAATAGAAACCTGAATAGAATAAAAATGTTTCTAAGAACACACTTGATACTCGTGCGATATATTGATCATAAATTGAAGCTTCTTTACCCCATAATTTATGATAATTATTGATAATTTTATCTGATTTGTATTTTAAATGTGGTTCTTCAATAACCCATTTATCTAATAAATAGTTTGTTTCACTGGAAGGTAGTAACGTTGTAAAGATATGTGAATAACTTTTAGCATGGATTTGTTCCATCATTGCCATAAATGAATAAACGGCTTTTTTTCTTAAATCCGTAGTATGTAACATAATCAATGGCATGCCATCGTCAGCTTGATGTGTATCTAATCCTGTTAAACCAGCTAATGCTTTTTTAAAAGCCTCTTTTTCAGGATCTGTTAATGTTTTCCAGCTTGCAATATCTTTAGATACTTTAAATTCAGTTTCTACCCACATCTGTGAAATATTTTGTCGCCAAAACATATTCGTCATGTCTTCTTGCGTATTCCAATTGACTGCTTTCATTTAGTTATCGTCCCCTATCCAGTAAATATTTAATTAAGCAGTGATATGCAGCCTAATCTAACCATTGGATAAGGCTGCCTCATAACACCGCTGTTCACTTTGCACGTTTACATTTCATTTATTAAATTGAACAACTTGTACACTCTTCTACACTTAATAATTTATTACGTGTATAGTATAAAGATTTTAGACCTTTATGATGCGCATATACATATAATCTTGATAATTCACGCGTAGAAATTTCAGAATTAACATAAAGAATTGTAGAGATACCCTGGTCAATATGCGTTTGAATCGTTGAGATTAAATCAATTAATTTCATTTGATCCGTATTAAATGCTGACTTGTAATACCACATTGTTTCTGGTGATAGGAATGGCATTGGATAGAATGTTTCCGCATTACCATACGTACGACGTTCGATTTGATCAACGATTGGCATTACAGAACTCGTAGCATTTTGGACATATGAAATACTTTGTGTCGGTGCAATCGCTAAGCGATATGCATGGAAAAGACCGTTTGTTTCCACTTGCTCTTGCAGTGCTTTCCAATCTTCTGGTGTCGGAATTTCTAAACCATCAAATAATTTGCGTACTTTTTCATATTTAGGTTCAAATGTTTGTGAAGTGTAAAATTCAAAATACTTACCATTAGCATAGTCTGATTGTTCAAAATCTTTGTATACTTCTTGTCTTTCTTTAGCGATTTCCATAGAGCGTTCTATAGAATAATAATTCAACATCATAAAGAAGATATTGGCAAAGTCTTTAGCTTCTTCTGATTCATAACCAATTTTATTTTTAGCTAGATAACCGTGTAAATTCATTACACCTAAACCTACAGAATGTAACTCTCTATTGGCTTTCCTAACGCCTGGCGCATTTTGAATATCTGCTTCATCACTCACTACTGTCAATGCATCCATACCTGTATGAACTGAATCTTTAAACTTGCCTGATTCCATAACATTAACGATGTTTAAAGAACCTAGGTTACATGAAATGTCACGTTTAATTTCATCTTCTGTACCGTAATCGTTAATGATAGACGTTTCTTGTAATTGGAAAATTTCAGTACATAAATTACTCATTTTAATTTGGCCAATGTCTGAGTTAGCATGTACCTTATTTGCATTATCTTTGAACATTAAATAAGGATAACCAGATTGCAATTGTGTTTGTGCAATCGTATTTAACATTTCACGTGCATCTTTTTTCTTTTTATCAATATTAGGATTTGCAACAAGTTCATCATAGTATTCATCTAAATTAATGTCATCTAACGTTACACCGTATTCTTTATAAATGGTATGCGGTGCAAACATATGGAAATCTTTTCCTTCTTTTGCTAAATCAAAGAATTTAGATGGCACAATTAAACCAGTTGAAATCGTTGATAAACGTAAATCTTCATCGGCGTTCACTTTTTTCGTATCTAAAAACTCTTCCACATCATAATGGAAAATATTTAAATAAACAGCACCTGCACCAGGTCTTTGACCTAATTGATCTGCATAACTAAAGCCACCTTCAAGAGATTTTGCAACAGGTAGCACGCCTTTCGCTACACCTTTAATTCCTTTGATTGCTTCTCCACGCGCACGTAGTTTAGAAAGATTAATGGCTACACCGCCGCCAATTTTACTTAATTGCTTTGCAGTCGAATCAATAAAATTAATAGAGTTTAAACTATCATCCGCTTCTAGCAAGAAACAAGATACTAATTCTCCACGACGTGCACGGCCAGCATTTAAGAATGTTGGTGTCGCTGGTTGATATCGTTGTTCCACCATTGCTGAAATAAATTGTTTGGCAGTCGCTTTATGGCCATTAGCTAAATAAAGTGCAACAATCGCTACGTGTTGCTTATAATCTTCTAGATATTGACTTTTATCGTTTGTTTTAAGTGCGTAATCTTTAAAGAATTTACTTGCTGACATGTAACTTGCAAATTTAAACGGAATACTTTTAGCATAATCTGTAATTTCTTGTAAATCAGCTTCTGAATATTTTGCAAACAAATCAAAATAAAAGTCATTGTCAACGAGATAGCGCAAACGCTCAATTTCAGTGTCGAAATAAATTGTTTTATCCTGAATTTCTTCTAAATAAACTTCAAGCGCCTCTTGATCTTTTTCTAAATTAAAAAAGCCATTATCTTTACGTTTCGTTACTTCGTTATTTAACTCAATATGATTGTATTTCTTCTCGTCCATAATCTTCATTGAACTGTCCCACCTTATCTTTAAATTCGCTAATATCATTTTGTGTACCTTGAACTTCAAATTTCATTAGTAAAGGAACTTGATATTTTTCCGAGATAAATCGTCCAGCTTTCGCAAAGTTTTGTCCCCAATTGCGATTTCCACTAGCTGCAACGCCTCTTAGTAAATCATGATTTATATCTAAAAATGACTGAACTGGTTGTGGTACTTCTCCAAAACCTATCGTTCCAGTGACCAAGATGAATGGTTCTTCAATCTTCTCAGTACAATTATTTTGAGTAATTTCCATAGTGTTAGTAATTTCTGCTTTTTTAATAAATCTACGTACATTACCAGAGAATGAAAAATAAACAACCTTCATTGGATCACCTTCTTTCTAATACTAGTATGTTATTAAGTTCACTTTGACGTTATTAAATAGTACTTTCATCGTATTTATATTTTAAATGTATTATAAGTAACCGTAGCGCACATATTGGGTAACCACAATATATAGTGATTTCTTTTAACTATATGTGATTATGTAAAAACTCAATAATTAAGCATTAATGCTTGATTTGTCATGATTAAACGTCCAAAATAGTGTGATTTTACTTAAAATTTGATTTATTATAAATAAATTGACTACGTCCCAAAACACAATATATTGTGTTTTGTCCTGGTCACAAATACTATATTATGTGTTTCATTATACATAACTCAGAAAGTTATTTAAAGGGCTTTGTTTTTGACAAAAGTTTGAATTCGAAACAGAAATGGCACCAATTCAACGTTAACTCGTACTTTTCTATTTATAAAAAATTTTTTTCGGAATTTAAAGCTATTTTAGTTGCTTTTTTCTAAAACCTTGTAACTATTGATATAGCGTCACTCAGCTTATCATCTAATGCTAAATTGCTCACAATTGAAATTATCTAAGCAATAAAATACTTTGAAATATGTCTTGAATTTCATTGAACCAATACCGAACGTTTGTTCGTATTTTTATGTTATATCATTTCCCTTTTACTTTCAAGTATATATACATAATCTATATAATTATGCTAATATGAATACGTTAAAAAATAAAATAATCGAGGCGATACATATGAATCCTAAAGTTAAAGGGATCATTGCTATCCTAGTTTCAGCAATTGGCTTTAGCTTTATGTCTGTTTTCTTCAGATTAGCTGGTGATTTGCCGGTGTTTCAAAAGTCACTCGCTCGAAATTTAGTAGCTATGTTTATCCCTTTATATTTCATTTATAAATATAAGCAACCCCTATTTGGTAAACTTAGCAGTCAGCCACTTTTAATTTCACGTTCGACTTTAGGTCTAATCGGTGTTTTATTAAATATCTATGCGATAGACCATATGATATTAAGTGACGCTGATACGCTAATGAAACTCAATCCTTTTTGGACTATTTTGCTGAGTTTGATATTTCTAAATGAAAAAGTTCGTAACTATCAAATTATAGCGATGGTCATTGCAATATTCGGTATGTTATTCGTGGTTAAACCAGAATTCTCATCCTCTATGATTCCTGCTATTGGCGGTTTATTCTCTGGTATTTTTGCTGCAAGTGCATATACGTGTGTACGTGCATTGAGCACTCGCGAAGCACCCTATACAATTGTATTTTATTTTTCATTCTTTTCTATTGTAGTATTGATTCCATTTACGATCTTCACATTCGAACCCATGAGTATGATGCAGGTTATTTATTTAATTGGAGCTGGGCTCGCAGCAGCTGCTGGTCAAATTGGTATTACACTAGCCTATAGTTACGCTCCAGCTAAAGACATTTCGATATTCACTTATGCATCGATTATATTTACTGCATTCTTCGGTTTTATATTATTCGGAGAATCACCAGATTTCTATGCAATCTTGGGTTATGTCATTATCATAGCTTCAAGCTACTACATGTTTGAAAAAGCAAGACGCCAACCGCTATCAATTCAAAAAGAAGAACAAAAACCAAAAACATAAGGAGTGCTTTACCATGACAGAAGGACGTAATAAAGAAGAATTAGAAGATATTACATTACTCGGTAATCAAAATAACAAATACGATTTTGATTATAGACCTGACGTTTTAGAGTCGTTTGATAATAAGCATCAGGGACGCGATTATTTTGTTAAATTCAATTGCCCTGAGTTCACATCACTCTGCCCTATTACTGGTCAACCAGATTTCGCTACAATTTATATTTCTTATATTCCAAATATCAAAATGGTTGAATCAAAATCTTTAAAACTTTATTTATTTAGTTTTAGAAATCACGGTGATTTCCACGAAGACTGCATGAACATCATAATGAATGATTTAATCGAACTCATGGACCCTCATTATATTGAAGTTTGGGGCAAGTTCACACCACGTGGTGGCATCTCAATTGATCCATATACCAATTATGGCCGTCCAGATTCTAAATATGAAAAAATGGCAGAACATCGTTTAATGAATCATGATCTTTACCCTGAAAAAATCGATAATCGTTAATTTTTCTTCATTATAATAACTACCCACAAGATCTTAAAGTATCTTGCCGGTAGTTTATTTTTATATTATTTCATTTTTTATTAAATTGATTTCAAACTTAATTTTGCACTATTGAGATATACACTTGTCATTTTTATTAAAAAAGTATAAAATAAATCCAACCATTTAGGGGGAGGGAAATTATGAAAAAAATTAATTATACACACGAAGAAATTATGGAAAGTACTCCAAGAACCGGTTTCTTCGGCCATCCAAAAGGACTAAGTACATTATTCTTCACTGAATTTTGGGAGAGGTTCAGTTACTATGGTATGAAAGCGATACTCATATACTATCTTTACTATAGTGTTGCTGAGGGTGGTTTCGGTCTAAGTCAAGCCGTTGCAATGCAAATTGTTGCTATCTACGGTACATTAATCTACATGTCAGGTGTCATCGGTGGTTGGATTGCCGACAGGATTACCGGCACCCAGAATGCCGTCTTTTATGGTGGCTTCTTGATTATGATAGGTCATATCTTACTTTCACTACCAAATAACTTAACATTAGTCATGGTAGCACTCGCAGTCATTATTACTGGTACGGGGTTATTAAAACCTAATATCTCAACGACCGTTGGTGAATTATATGATCGTAACGATGTCCGTCGTGATGCTGCATTCACATTATTTTACATGGGTATTAACTTAGGTAGTTTGACTGCACCGTTATTAACGGGTTACTTACAAACTAGAATTAGTTTCCATGCTGGCTTCTTAGCTGCTGCAATTGGCATGTTCTGTGGTTTAGTCGTTTACGCAATTAAACGTAAGAAAAACTTAGGATTAGCTGGTCGTAATGTTCCTAATCCACTAACTAAGCCTGAACTTAAAAAATTCGGTTTGATATCTGGTGGTATCATTCTATTATTCTTAATTTACTTACTTATCCTGCAATTAAATAATGCTTTAACTTTAGAAAATTTCAGTTTCTTAATTACTATTTTAGGTATCGTATTACCGATTTACATCTTTATTAATATGATTGCGAGTAAAGATGTAACGAAAGATGAACGTTCACGTGTTTACAGTTACATACCTTTATATATCACATCTGTTGCCTTTTGGATGATTCAAGAACAAGGCTCAACGATTTTAGCAACATTCGCAGATAAAAAGACACAATTAGAAATGTCAGTGCTTACAAATGGTTTAATTGACTTTTCGATACCATCAGCTTGGGCACAGTCACTCAACCCAATCTTTATCGTGGTACTTGCACCAATATTTGCAACACTTTGGATGAAATTAGGTAAACACAATCCACCTACCGTTTATAAATTTGCTATCGGTGTAATCGTTGCTGGTTTGTCTTACTTAGTTATGATTATTCCTTTAGCTACAGGCGTTGAATTAATAAATCCATTATGGCTTGTACTCAGTTTCTTATTAATTACAATTGGTGAACTTTGTATATCACCTGTTGGTTTGTCTACAACGACTAAATTAGCACCTGTGACATTTACAGCACGTATGATGAGTTTGTGGATGTTAAGTAATGCTACTGCACAAGGACTTAACGCACAACTTGTTGTTGTCTATACAAAAATAAATCAAAGTGACTATTTTATGTATTCAGGTTTATTTGCAGTCGTTATCGGTATACTTCTATTAATCATTTCACCTAAAGTAAAACGTGCCATGAAAGGCGTTTACTAATCGTTCATATTACTATTTAATATCAACTTATGATTTTAAATGAATTAATATTGCTCATCCAAGCTTATAAAGCTGGATGAGCAGTTTTTTTATTTCCTAATAGTTTTTTATTATAAGGACATTGAGTACAAACATACCCCTCTTCACATTCATTACTGATGCAAAGCAAGCTATATATTATTCATTTTATAATTACATCTAATTATCATCATTTAAATGAGGAAATTAAATGGCATAAAATTGATTGCATAAAATAACAGAACATTCTTAATATTCTTATTTTTAGAATATTATTGCAATTTAATTTAATAAAGCGTAAAATCTTTTTTATATATTTTTATTGGGAGTAAGAAAGGACGGGAATGTTTTATGCAAGACAAATACATAGCGCAAGACTCAGCAGTAGAATCAATTCCTCAAAAAGGATTTTTTGGACATCCTAAAGGACTAGGGGTGCTATTCTTTGTAGAATTTTGGGAAAGATTTAGCTACTATGGTATGCGCGCTTTACTTATCTTTTATATGTATTTCGCTATAAAAGATGGCGGACTAGGTATGGATAAAGGTACCGCACAGTCAGTTATGGCTGTTTACGGTGCACTAATATATATGACATCGGTACTTGGTGGTTGGGTTTCGGATAGAATTACGGGTACACGTGCTGCTACTTTCTATGGTGGTGTACTCATTATTATCGGGCATATTTTCTTAAGTTTACCATTAGATATTGTCGGATTATTTATCTCAATGTTCTTCATTATCGTTGGATCTGGTTTAATGAAACCAAGTATTTCTAATATCGTTGGTCGATTATACCCAGAAAATGATACACGTATTGATGCAGGCTTTGTTATTTTCTATATGTCTGTCAATCTAGGTGGACTTATTTCACCATTGATTCTAAATCAATTCGTAAATACTGGTAATTTCCATGCTGGTTTCTTAATTGCAGCCGTAGGTATGGCGCTTGGTTTAGCTTGGTACATGATATTTAACAAGAAAAATATCGGTAATGTAGGTACAAAACCAACGAATCCATTAAACCAAAGCGAAAAGAAAAAATATGCATTGATATTTATCGTGGCTATTTTAATTATTGCTGCAGTGCTTGTTATTACAGGATTAACTGGTACATTATCATTTAATATCGTTAGTACAACTGTATTGATACTTGGTGTCGCATTACCAATTATCTACTTCACCATTATGATACGCAGTAAAGACGTTACCGATGATGAGCGCTCACGTGTCATTTCATTTATACCATTGTTCCTTTTAGGTGTCGTATTCTGGTCTATTCAAGAACAAGGTGCTAACGTGCTTAACCTATTTGCGTTTGAAAGTAGTGATATGAAATTAAACCTCTTTGGTTGGAAAACAGACTTCGGTCCAGCACTATTCCAATCCATTAACCCATTATTCATCGTGCTATTAGCACCTGTTATCTCACTGATATGGGCGAAAATGGCACGACGCCAACCAAGCTTAGCAACTAAATTTGTACTCGGTGCGTCACTAGCTGGTGCTTCTTACATTATGATTGGTTTAATTGGTCACACATCTGGTAATAATTTAAGTGTTAACTGGGTTATTCTTTCCTACATTATTTGTGTTATTGGTGAATTATGTTTATCTCCTACAGGTAACAGTGCAGCAGTTAAATTAGCACCAAAAGCATTTAACACACAAATGATGAGTTTATGGTTATTAACGAATGCATGTGCGCAAGCAATTAACGGTACCTTAGTTAAATTGATTGAACCTCTTGGCCATAAAAATTACTTCCTACTTTTAGGTGGTATTGCAATCGTAGTCAGCCTTGTTATTCTTGCTTTCATACCAAAAATTGTAAAAGGCATGCGCGGTATTAAATAGTTTCTACAATTTCAAAAAACTATTTATTCTGATGATTTTCATTTTAAAAACATCTGGGTCATACGTACCCATGCTCAAAAAGAGGACTTCCATAAATGGATGAGTCCTCTTTTTTTAAAGTTTTACGATTTTGAATGTCCTTATTGGTCTATGGTTTATGGCTCGAGCTTGAAATCTCTCACGCATACAATGATCCTAGGTATCAACCATTGATACAACATAGATTAAAGTAAGAAAGCCCCTTTTCACCTCTATGTGACACTTATATAGAGATATTTTTTATTGAATGGCTGATTTGCGGCCCCATATATGGAAATTTTTATCACCATACTCAAATACAATTCGCAGATAAACTTGATTAATACATGAATCCCTACATACATATATACGACATTAAACATATTTTTAACTAAAAACGGGTATACTGATATAGATATAAATCTAAAATCAAAGAAATATGGTGAGCACCTTGACTAAAAAACAATTTAAACATGGCGTATTATTTTACCATGAACATACCGGGATTAAAGACATCTATAGAGGTCTAGGAGATGTCGCAACATCCTTAACTACATTTTGTAAACATTTATCAATACAACTCAGTGAAAATGAAGGAGATATTATTACCTTCTGCCAAAAAATTAAAGATAAACGTTACAGTGATGATGTTGATATTATCTTTATTTTAGGCGGCGATGGTACGGTCAATGAGTTAGTTAATGGCATTATGAAGAGTGAATTAGATCTTCCTATTGGTATCATTCCAGGAGGCACATTTAATGATTTTGTAAAAACTTTAAATCTTAATCCACGTCATAAAATGGCCAGCCAACAACTGATGAATGCGGAATTAAGACCTTACGATGTCATGAAGATCAATGATGAATATGCACTCAACTTTGTTGGACTTGGATTAATTGTTCAAAATGCTGAAAATGTACAAAATGGTAATAAAGATATCTTTGGTAAGTTAAGTTATGTAGGTTCTACAGTTAAAACGTTACTTAATCCAGAGCATTTTGATTATAAAATTTCAGTTGATGATCAAAGCGTAGACGGTAATACTTCAATGCTCGTCGTAGCCAATGGACCTTTTATAGGTGGAAGTCGTATTCCATTAACCGATTTATCACCTAATGATGGTTATTTAAATACGTTCATCTTCAAAGAACAAAGTTCAAGTGTTTTAAATGATGTATTTAAACAACGTGATAGCATGAATTGGAACAAAATGACAGAAGGCATTAAACATTTACCGGCAAAAAAAATAACGATTGAAACAGATCCACAAATGAAGGTGGATATTGATGGAGAAATTAATCTAAAAACACCTTTAGAAATTGAAGTTATCCCAAATGCTATTCAAATCTTGACATTGCCTGAAGCACAAGCAACGAACCAACCAGAAAGTGAATAAATGATATAGTGATATGAGATGAATTCACTTACATTCATCTCTAACTTATAAATAATGGATCAATTTCATAGCAATAAATAAAACGGTAATTTCTATTGAATTAAAATAGAAATTACCGTTTTTTATTTTTCTAAATGATTTATGTCTCTACCCAATTTTATGACAATGTTTAGATATGATATGCACTATCACCTAGGAAATATTGTTCTACCTCTTTCCAGTTATTAACACGTGTAAATCTATCATCATTAATATTATGTGTAGCCGTATATATAATTGGTGTACCCTTGAAAATACTTAGTTGTCTTGGGTTATCATCAATTAAATAATCTGCATGTACAATATCTTTTCTACCACAAAATACAAAATGCTGTGGATCTAAGAATGGGAAGTACTCTCTTAACCACGCGTATTTATCATGAAATGACGTTGGAACGTCCATTGCTGCAGTTGCGATAAACACATCATAGTGTTCTGTTAATTTTTTAACAACATCTTGCGCATCTGACATCACTTTTAATTTCTTAAAAAAACCAGGCTCCCTTAAAATTTCAGTTAACAAACCATCATGCTCTGGCATGGCATGTCTCAACTTAATGCCATCTAACATATCAATCGTAATCCCTAAGTCTGTACGTTGATTGACATCTTCAATCAATGCACCTACAGTATCTGCAAGCACTTCGTCCATATCAATCGCAATCTTCTTTTTTGTCATGTCTCACTCTACTCCCTTTTCAATTCATAATCTAAAATAAATAGCACACGATACATCGTCATACAGGCTAAATCTAATAGTTAATATTTATTTAAGTATAGCAAAAACGTTCAACGAAACCAAAATTGCAATAAAATTACACATTTAGTAACGTAGAACGTTTCGTTCATACACCTTTTATAAAGTAAACTGCGCTAATACTTCACGCATTTTTGCATTTTGTTCTGGGAAACCGATCGTAATTCTTACGCCATTCGGAAATTCTCTTGTTATGCATCCCACATTGAGTAATGCTTCATATAATTCATGTGGTTTGTCCGTCTTAACAAAGACAAAATTAGTTTGGCTTGGGTAAAAGTGATCACTTTGTGATAATTCAAAGAATTTTTCTCTTTCCTCTGCATTACGTTCACGGATAGAAGCTAAGTATTCTTGATCTTCCAACGCAGCTAATGCAGCATATTCAGATAAACGTCCTACGTTAAATGGTGGACGTATGATATTATACTTTTCAATGGCTTCTTTTGCTGCAATTACATAACCAATACGCATGCCTGCTAAGCCATATGCTTTTGAAAATGTACGCAATAAAAATGCGTTTTCAAATTCTTGTTGTAAAGCTAAAGTATCTGGAAAATCTTTGGCTGTAGCGAATTCTACGTATGCTTCATCTACAATCACTGGAATATGACTTGGTACACGTTCCAAGAAATTGCGAAGCGCATCATGTGTAAAATATCTACCAGTCGGATTATTTGGATTACATAACCATACCAGTTTAGTATCATTATCTATTTCTGATAAGATGCCATCCAAATCAAATTCACCGTTTTGTAATGGAACTTGCACCACATTTGCAGATTCTACAATTGCGTTATGATAATATTGGCCAAACGTCATCTCGCTCGTCACAATTTTATCACCAGGCGTCAATACTGCTCTCGAAATCATTAAAATGACTTCATCTAAACCTGCACCAAATAAAATGCGTGCTGGGTCTATATTTAAATGTTTGCTAATTGCCTCTTTGATTAATGGAGAACCTGTTTCTGGATAATATTGCAATTCATCTAAATGTGCTTGAATTGCTTCTTTAACTTTTGGTGACGGACCATATAAATTCTCATTCGATGCTAATTTATGTAATTCGCCTTTAATACCATAATTTTCTTTTAATGCTCTAGGTGATAACCCAGGTTCATATGCTGATAATTGGTCTATTTGTTTCTTCATTGTTGTATCGGTCCTCCTTGAATTTACAGAAATTTCAAAACTTAATAACCATTATAAACCCAATGTTTAACGAAAATCAATGCATCCTTATCATCAAATTAAGTTTAAAATATGAGGCCAGTACATCATTAGATGTCTCAGCCTCATATTTTTGTATACTAATGTTTTATTAAATTGTGTTTTTCTAAATAATCTTTTGCCACTTGATATGGATCTTTATTCTTAACGGTTACATCATAATTCATCTGTTGCATATCTTCATCTGAAATTTTACCTTCTAATTTATTCAGTGGTTTTTTAATTTCTGGATGTTCTTTTAAGTATGATTCCTTAAACATAGGTGCCCCTTGATAAGGTGGGAAGACATGTTTATCATCTTCTAATACAACCATATCATATTCTTTAAGTTCAGCATCTGTTGAATAAGCATCAATCAAATTAATGTCTCCATTTTCAATTGCTTGATAACGTAATTTAGGCTCCATTGTTTTCACGTCACCTAAATCAAGGTCATATGCTTTTTTAACGGCAGGATAACCATCGCCACGATCATTAAATTCTAAAGTAAAGCCAGGTTTAATCTGATCACTTACTTTATTTAAATCACCAATCGTCTTAATATGATGTGCTTCTGCAAAGTCTCTTTTAACTGCTAAAGCATACGTATTGTTGTATTTCATTGGTTTCAGCATTGTCATATCAAATTTATCTTCCAGACTAGATTTTGCTTGTTGATAGACTTGCGCTTCTTTTTTAGATTTTAAATCCTCTTTTGTTAGTTCACCTAGTACCGTACCTGTAAACTCTAAATAGCCATCAATGTCATCCGATTTTAATGCATTAAATAAGAATGATGTTTTTCCCATACCGTCTTTAACTTCTACAGTATCCTCGGTATCTTGTTCAATTAAAATCTTATACATATTCGTAATCACAGATGGCTCAGAACCTAATTTACCTGCTAGAGTCACTTTGTCACCCTTTTGACCTAGCATAGGCGCAATAATCACTAATAATAAAATAATTACAATGACGCCAAGCGAAATAAGTAATTTTTTATATGACATGTTTTGCATATATCTTAAAACTAAATCAAATAGTATAGCTAATAATGCTGCTGGAATGGCACCAATTAGTATTAATGAAGTATCATTTCGGTCGATACCTAACAAGATAAGATCACCTAAACCACCAGCACCTATTAATGCTGCAAGTGTAGCAGTCCCAATAATTAAAACCATCGCTGTTCTAATACCAGCCATAATAACAGGCATAGCAATAGGTAATTCGACTTTCGAAAGACGTCGTCCAGGTTTCATACCTATCCCTTTTGCCGCTTCCACTAGTGATGGATCCACTTCGTTTATACCTGTATATGTATTTCTTAAAATAGGTAATAATGCATATACAACTAACGCAATCACCGCTGGTACTTTACCAATACCGAACAACGGGATCATAAGACCTAATAAAGCAAGAGAAGGTATTGTTTGTAACACTGCAGCAATATTCATAATAACTTCAGACAATTTACGTGTCTTTGTTAAGGCAATACCTAATGGTACACCTATTAAAGCCGCAATCAACAGAGCAATAAATGAAATTTGAATATGTTCAAATATCGTGGTTAATAATTCTCCCCTACGTTGAATGAGTGTATCTATGAAGGTATTCATTCATGATGACCTCCTTTACGTTCCGATAATATTTCAAAAATGTCCTGACGACTTAACACGTGTTGCGTAGCATTTGTAATATCTTGAACGATAATTGTTTCATGACTTGCTAACGCTGAATAGATATCTTTCACGTATTTGTCACTATCGATAACAGGATAACCTGCTTTCACATCTTGCTCATGGATAGGAAGTCCATCAATGATTTCTGATAATTTTAAATCATTAACCGTACGTTGTAATTGATTTCCCATAAATTGTTTCACAAAGTCATTTTTAGGATGATTGATGAATCCTTCTGGCGTATCAATTTGTTCTACATGACCTTTATTTAACAAACAAATTCTATCTCCCAATTTCATTGCTTCTTGAATATCATGTGTCACAAAAATAATCGTTTTCTTGATTTGTTGTTGAAGTTCTAATAAATCATCTTGTAATTTCTCTCGACTAATGGGATCTAACGCACTAAATGGCTCATCCATTAAGATAACTGGTGGATCGGCTGCTAATGCTCGAACAACGCCTACACGTTGTTGTTGACCACCAGATAGCTCATCAGGTTTTCTATTTTTATATGTTTCTGGTTCTAAACCAACCATATCCATGAGTTCTTCAACACGCTGATTCGTTGTTTGTTCATTCCATTTTTTCATCTGTGGTACTTGCGCAATGTTTTCTTTAATTGTCATATGTGGAAATAAAGCAATTTGTTGCAACACATACCCAATATCCCATCTCATTTCATAAACAGGATAGTCACTTATCGGCTTATCATTAAAATAGATGTAACCTTCTGAAAGTGAGATTAATCTATTAATCATCTTTAAAGTTGTCGTCTTACCGCAACCAGATGGCCCAATCAATACAAAAAATTCCCCTTTTTGTATATTGAAACTGATATCATCTACGGCTGTTTTATCCCCATAACGTTTTACTACATTTTTAAATTCTATCACTTTATCACCTTCACTTTAATATACTCAAATTACAATTATTATAGTTTATTCCCTATTTATATATAATTTATGTATTATTCATCAAAAACTCAAAACAACATTAAACATACATCTTATAAAACTTTTTATAAAAATAGCGAAGTTAATTTTTAACAAAAACTAAATCTATGGCATACATGGTTGCATAGAAATATTAATTATTGTCAAATTAACTTCGCAGTTATGTTGTTCATGATAAGTACACATTTTCATTTATATTATTATTAAGTATATAGATATATTTTTGAAAATTAAAATGTTTTGCTCATTTAACTTTTAGCTTTGTATGTTTGGATTTTTTCTAAAAACATTGGACAGTAATGCTTTAATTTATAACTTCCTACACCATCAATCAAAATCATCTCTTGTTTAGATTCTGGTTTTCTTTTTGCAAATTCTTCTAATGTGAAATCTGAGAATATGCTGACTGGTGGAATACTTAACGACTCACTTAATTGCTTGCGTACGTTAATTAATTCATCAAACAATGCACGGTCTACACCTTCGACCGTATTGATATTTACTTTCTCTTTTGACTTACGTTTAAATGGTGTTGTATATACATCTACTTGGTTATTCAATAATTCTTTGACTGAATTATCACAAGTTAAAATTTCATCGTGTTCATTTAAAAATCCTTTAAATCTAAGTTCATCAATAAGGTGACTGAGATCAGATGTTGTATAATTTTTCATAATGCCATGTGTTGATAGCTGATGATAATCACAATAGCGAATATAATCTGACTCTTCGCCTCTCAACACTTGAATAATCACACTATAACTTTCTTGTTGTTTCATACGTGCAATACAACTGACAATCATCTTAGCTTCATCCGTCATATTGTACGTTTTATTTTCAACGACACAATTACTACATTGGCCACATTCTTCTAATTTTTCATTTGGCTCAAAATAATGAACAAGCGTCGCTTCCAGACATTTCTTAGTTTTAGTATAAAGTATCATTTTATTAAGCTTTTCACCCATTTTATCTTTGTAATCATCGTCTGCTTTTGATGATGAAATAAAATATTGGTGCAAGCCAATATCACGTTCACTAAATAGCAATATACAATCACTATTTAAACCATCACGTCCTGCACGTCCTGCTTCTTGATAATAAGATTCTAAATCACCTGGCATATTGTAATGGATCACAAAACGAACATTAGATTTGTCAATTCCCATACCAAATGCGTTGGTAGCTACTACAACACGGACACGGTCATAAACAAAATCGTTCTGTGCTGCCTCACGTTCTTTATTAGAAAGCCCAGCGTGGTATATGGTACTATCTACGCCGTTGTTTTCTAAAGCGTCATGTAATTCTTCTACTTGTTTACGCGTTGAACAATAAATAATACCCGCTGCATTTTTATGTTCTTTGACGTACTCCATCACAAATTTCTGACGTTGATAAGTCGGATTTACTTTAAAAACTAAATTACGTCGTTTTGTACTTGTTTTAACCTCATCATGCTTACCAATATTCAAACGTTCCATGATGTCTTTTTGAACTTCTATCGTGGCTGTCGCTGTAAGTGCTACAATCGTAAAATCTTGTGGTAATGCAAACACTTTATGAATAACATCTTGATAACTCGGTCTAAAATCATGACCCCATTTTGAAATACAATGTGCTTCGTCAAATGCAACTAAATGAATAGATAGTTGTTGTAATAATCTTATAAAATAAACATTATCAAAACGTTCCGGTGCAACATATAAAAATTGAATCTCACCTTTTCGAAGTTGGGTCTCAATTTCTTTTTGTTGCTTTTGCGTCAAACTACTATTTAAGTAAGCTGCATGTATACCCATGGCCTTTAATTGATCAACTTGGTCTTTCATCAAAGAAATTAATGGGCTGATGACAATCGTTGTTCCACCCAACATTAATCCTGGTACTTGATAACAAATTGATTTTCCCCCACCAGTTGGTAACACACCTAGCACATTTTGATGGTTCATGACTCTAGTTATGATTTCTTTTTGACCAGGACGATAAGTGTCATAGCCAAAATAATGTGATAATGTTGACTCCATGTTATAAAATCCCTCATTGTTCTTTTAGTTCTTCAAGTTCGCTCCATCTTGAGATATCTGTTTCATACTGTTCATTTAATTGCTTTTGTTCTTCATTCAACGCTTTTATCTTAGCGTAATCTGAACTTGCTGCAACCATTTCTTCATCAATCTCTTCTAATCTCTGTTCAGTTGTATCAATACGTTCAATGATAGTTTCATATTCTTTTTGCTCTTTATATGATAAACCTTTTTTCTTTTTCTTCTCATTATTTGTTTTATCTTTTGATTGTTGTTTAGCCTGTTGTTCTATCTTTTGATCTTGCTCTTTTTTATATGCTTCGTAATCCTCAAACGTACCGATGATGCGTTCCATTTTTCCGTCATGAATATACCAATATTCCTGAGCGACTTTATTTAAAAAGTATCGATCATGGCTGACAGTGATGACGGCACCACCAAATGTCTCAACATAATCTTCAAGAATTGTAAGTGTCTCTGTATCTAAATCATTTGTTGGTTCATCTAGTAGTAGCACATTCGGTTGATGGACTAATAATTTTAAAAGATATAACCTTTTTTGCTCGCCACCTGATAATTTATAGATTTTTTTACCATGTGTTGCACTTGGAAATAGAAATCTTTCAAGCAATTGCGTTATAGATACGGAAGTGCCATCTTTTTCTTTAGCAACTTCACTTTCTTCTCTTAAATAGTCAATCATCCTGATGTCGCGCTCGAGACGCTCTTCTGTTTGTTTAAAATATGCGACCTTAACGGTTTGACCAATTTTAAGATTACCTTCATAACTTTGATCTTCACCGCTCAATATATTCAGTAATGTTGTCTTACCTGCGCCATTTGGCCCCACAATACCTATTTGTTGGCCACTTTGAATGATTTGTGTGATGTCTTCAAATAGCGTTTTATCATTTATCCGTTTGGTTAAATGCTCTAATTCAAACACTTGTTTTCCAAGTCTTGAATATGCCAAATTCAACGATGCTTTATCTTGATGTTGTTGTCCTTTCACATCTTGTTCCAAATCATTAAATCTGTTCTTTCTAGCTTGTTGTTTAGTAGAACGGGCTTTAACACCAGCACGCATCCATGCGAGTTCTTTTTTATATAAGGATTGTTGCTTAGCCTGTTGTTTTTGTTCTATGACTTCATTTTCAGCACGTTTAGCAATATAAGCTTCATAATTACCTGTATATGTCGTGAGTTTACCGCGATCAAGTTCTATGATGCGTGACGATACTTCATTTAAAAAGTAACGATCATGCGTTACAAACAATACTGTATGCGGATATTGTTTTACATAATTGATTAACCAATTGATAGATTCAAAATCTAAATGGTTGGTAGGTTCATCTAAGAGTAGTAAATCAGGTTGTTCTATTAATGTTTTAGCTAAGCCAACCCTTTTTTGTTGACCACCAGAAAGTGCACTCACTTCTTTCGTCGTGTCATTAATACCTAATTTTGACAGAATCGTTTTAATTTCTGCACTATAATCCCACGCCTGATAATTATCCATCTCTTCTTGTGCATGCATCATTTTTTTGAAATCATCATCGCTTTGTGTTGCAGTATATTGATTTAAAGCTGATTCATATGCACGAATCACTTGTAGTGTTTTCGTTTCTGAAGTTAATACAGCTTCAAATACAGTCATATTACGATCAAATTCTTGCTTTTGCGAAGAATATCTAATGCGATAGGCGTTAGGATGCGAGACTTCAGCATTAAAGTCTTCATCTAATCCAGCTATCACTTGGAGTAGTGTACTTTTTCCTGTACCGTTTATACCTACAAGTCCTATTTTTTCACTCTCAGAAATAGACAATTGCAAATCATCAAAAATGATTTTATCGGCATATGATTTATGTAAATGTTCAATTTTGTATGCTTCCATTGTCCAACATCCTTTTAAATATCGAAAATTATAATTATTTCTGTTAAACTTAATTTCAGTTCTATATATTATACACCTTTTTGAACTCAAATGATACAAAGGAGCGAAGCTTATGTCGGAAAATTTCCAAAACTTACCTCCTTATATCCAAGCATTAATAGCAGGTATTATCACTTGGCTACTAACTGCATTAGGAGCAGCAGCGGTCTTTATTTTTAAAAGAGTAAACGACAAAATATTAAATTCTATGCAGGGGTTTGCTGCAGGTATAATGATTGCAGCAAGTTTTTGGTCTCTTTTACAACCAGCTATTGACTATGGCGAAGGTTCATCAGTAGCATGGTTACCCGCTGCTATCGGTTTTCTATTGGGCGGTCTTTTCATTCGTGGATTAGATTTAGTCATCCCACATATACACCCTAACACCCAAGACACAAACCAATACCACGAAGGTGTAAGTACTAAAAAACTCAATAAAAACACGTTACTTGTTTTAGCTATTACACTCCATAACATTCCTGAAGGCCTATCAATCGGTGTCGCATTTGGCGGTATTGTATCTGGTAATGGACAAGCGACATTTTTAGGTGCACTTGGACTCGCAATTGGTATTGGTATCCAGAATATTCCTGAAGGCGCTGCCCTATCTATGCCGATACGAGCTGCAGGAGCCTCAAGATGGAAAGCTTTTAATTATGGACAAGCATCCGCAATCGTTGAACCTATATTTGCAACGATTGGTGCAGCAGCCGTATTAATTATTACACCCATGCTACCATATGCGTTAGCATTTGCTGCAGGTGCAATGATATTCGTTGTGGTTGAAGAACTAATCCCTGATTCCCAAGCCAGTAATAACACTGATCTTGCAACGTTAAGTTTAATGGTTGGTTTCACAATCATGATGATACTTGATGTAGCTCTAGGATAAGAGATAAGGCATACGATCATACCCTATTCAAACTTTATAGGATTTCCAGTAAAAAACGTCAATTTCTATTTTTTATACATAGAAATTGACGTTTTTTCTTTTATAAAATTTTTAGCACATTGTGACGCATTCCCCATACGCAATCAATGCGCGTACTTATCGATTACGTTATAAAAATAAGCGCCCGAGACTTTGGTGTCTCGAGCGCTTTAATAAAATTATTTTTTCTCTTGTCCTTTTGGACCTGTTTTATATTCATACTCTGATGGTTTAATCTTATCGAAATCTGGGTTGTCATAGAATCTCAATAAGTCTCCGTTAAGCACGTCATCACTCATCTGTAAATCTTTTTCAGATTGTTGTTTACGTTTTTCGAAGTCTTTAGGTTTTTCAGTCATAGGTTCATTATTCTTATTATCATAAATTCTGCCATTAACATATTTATAGTCTTTGGTTACAAAGTCACCATTTCTAAATGGTACTGTGTCATTGTGATCTTTAGATAATAAATCTGTACCCATCATGAGATAATTTTTCGTGTCGATACCCATTAAGTGTAAGATTGTAGGCATTACGTCTGCTTGACCTGCATAAGTCTTATCAACGGTACCTTCTTTACCAGGAATCTTCAACCAGAAACCAGTTCGGTTTAAATCGTTGAATTTAGCTGGCGTAATATCTTCGCCTAATAATTTTTCCATCGCTTTGTTATGATTTTCAGAGATACCATAGTGGTCACCGTAAATCATAATAACTGAGTCGTCATATAGACCTTTTTTCTTCAATTCATTTACAAATTCTTCTAATGATTCATCTAAATATCTTGCTGTTTGTATATAACCATCTACCGTTGAGTCACCAGTGTTTGGTTTTTCAATCGATGCGTCTTCAGGAGACACTGTAAATGGATAATGGTTTGTTAACGTAATTAAATGATTGTAGAACGGTTGTTTTTCTTTAGCTAAATAGTCAGCAGATTCTTTAAAGAACTCTTTATCTTTAAGACCTAAGTTTTCAATATTATCTTCAGACATATCATAATATGTCGCATCATAGAATTTATCTATACCAAAGTGTTTGTATACTTGATCACGGTTCCAGAATGTTTTGTAGTCACCATGCATAACACTAGATGTATAACCTTGTTGTTGATCTAATATAGCAGGTAACGATTGGTAAGTATTATCACCTTTTAGAGAATACGCTGACCCTTGAGGTAAGCCGAATAAACTGTTATCCATTGTAAACTCTGAATCCGATGTTTTACCTTGACCAGTTTGATGATAGAAGTTTGGATAGTATCTATAGCCTTCATTACCTGTTGAAAGTTTGTTTAAGAAAGGCGTTACTTCTTCACCGTTCACTTTTTTATTAATTAGGAACGTTTGGAAACTTTCTAAGTGAATTTTAATAATATTTTTCTTCTTAGCTGCACCAAAATATTCTTTATTAGGCTCAGTTTGCTTTTGTTTTGTATAATTCAATACTTTTGTTAAATCATCTTCGTTTGCCAATGCTTTTTGTTGATTATTTTGTATTGTTTTAACACCATCATAAACAGTGAAGTTATATGGTCCTAAGTACTTAACTAAATATTTATGGTCAAATGTACGCGTTAATAATTCTGGACGATCTGATTCAGCAAACGCTAAGTTCAAGAAGAATAATGCGATTGAAGCAGCCATCACGACTGGAACAAATTTCTTACTGAACACGCGCTTATCAAGCCATTTTTGTTTAAAGATTAAAACGAATAAGTAAATGATTGTATCAATAAAGTATACAAAATCATACCATTTGAATGATGCCGTCACTGCACCACCCATAGATTCAACATTCCCAGCTTGATTCAATGTACTAAATGTTAAGAAATCAGAAAAGAATCTGAAGTATACAACATTTGCATATAGTAAGAACGTTAATATAAAGCCACCAATAAAGATGAACCAAAATGCTTTCTTACCTTTGAAAAATAAGAAAATACTTAGTACTAATGCGATTAAACTGTATGGATTCATTAATAAGATTAAGTTTTGAACTAATCCTTTAACACCTAAAGAAAAATCAACATAGTATGAAAAATACGTTTTTAAAGTGACAGTTAATACTGTTAAAATAAAAAACGCAAAAAGAGTCAATTTCTTTTTGTGCAATTTCATGTTTTTATCCCCCGATATAGATTAATAATGGCTAGAATACAATCCAAACCTCGTATAGAATGGCTAAGTTACTTTTTCAATAAACTTGTTAGCGATGTTGATATCTCTAACTCAGTCTGCGTCCTTATTTGCTTTGTTGATGATACTTCTGGCTAATATTTATTAAAATCTTCAAATCAGATTATAATTTATTAATAGTAAAGTCAGTGTATTACTTCATTTTTTAAATTTAATTTTTTAAATATCCATTAAGTTGGCATATTTAAACTATATTGATTTAATTAACGTCGTGTTTTACGAGTCATTTACAAACTTCAATCATTTGTAATGCATTCGTAACAAAACGCACACAGTTCAATTAATAAATATAAAGCAAATCCAGTTGAATATCAAGTAAAAACACACTTTTTTATGTATTTAAGGACTAAATAAATACTTTGTTAACGGCTTATTAAAACGATGTTAACTGGTTATTAATTATTAATATGCCATTTAATTATACACTGCATATTATGTATATTAATCAGGCTTGAGTCGTATGTCATCATAATTTAATCTTCACTCCAGTGATAGATACTGATATAAATAAAAAAACTGCAATCCAACAAGATACACTTGTGGATTACAGCTCACTAAAGTTTAATTGTTCAATTTCAGTTCAACACTGTTATTTGAGCATTTCTAATTGCATACGATACTCAATACCATGAAATAGTTGATTCAACCAATTTGTGTATTTAATTAAATTTTTCTCCGCGCTTTCTACATCGATAAATTGGAACTTCAATTTAGTACCTTGATGCTTTTGTCCTAATTTAGTTAAATGATAGCTTGCAATTGTACCAATTTGGGGGTAACTACCCAATGTATAATGATCGTTCAGTAAAATAATGGGTGTGCCATCTCTTTTAACTTGTATCGTGCCAATTTGTACTGATTGATGCGCAGGCATATCTTCATAGAAAGCTTTTACTGGTTTACCTTCTACATACATGCCGACCCTGTTCGCTTTACTCGTCACTTTATATTCACCAGATGTAAATCGACTTAATGCTTTTTGTTCAAAGTCTTCTGTGCCTTTATTTTTAATAACATGGAACACATCAGACATATAATTAAAGGACAATGCGTAGCCATCAATTCCCCAGTCAGTTTGATGTGTTTCTTCTAAATTCTCAAAAAGTTTATGATGACGCTCGGTATAATCACGTTTCATATTGATTTCGTCACCTTTTTTTAAACTTCGTCCATGGAAACCACCGATATTCGATTTAAAATCTGTTGATGTTGAACCTAACCATTCATCTAACTCGAAACCGCCACCTATTGCCAAATACACCCGAGATGTATGCTTCGTTTCAGTAAATGCTAGGACGTCACCTTTTTCCATTAAATATAATTTGTTTGGCAAGACTTTCATATGTGCTGTCTCAGCTTTAAAGCTGCCACCACTCATAGCAATTAATGTAGGCTCCGTAAAACGAAAGCTTGCCATTCTATTTGTCATTTCCAATGTAGCTTCATGTTTATCATTGGCTACTAATCTATTTGCTATTTCATGGGAAAGCGGATCTAAGGCACCACCTGGAATCACACCGTCATGTTCATAGCCTTTTCGTCCAAAATCTTGAAAACTAGAAAATAACCCTTCGCCTTCTATTATGATTGACATGGTTCAAAGCCTCCTAAATCCAGCGATTCCTCTGTCGTTGCTTGAAATACAACATTATCACCAAGCTTAAGTTTGGTGAAATCTTTTAATTCTGGATTAAATAATTTTACAGGTGTATAACCAATCACTAACCAGTCACCATAAGTATCTGTCGTCGTAATCCCCGTCTTTTTGCCTTCGATAATAACTGATCCTGCAGGTATGAAGGTTTTATTACCTCCAGTATGATTGACGAATAAACGTTTAGACATGCCAGTCAAATAAGGGAACCCTGGTGTATAGCCCATCATAGAAACAAAATATGTTGGTTGCGTATGTAATTTTACAAATTTTTCAAAGTCCAATTTATAATGTGCTAATAAAGCGTCTAAATCCGGACCATATTCTCCTCCATAAATAACTGGTATTTCTATTGAAGGTGCGGGCGCGTCTTCATGTTTAATCTCTAATTGTATAGTTTGCATCAATGCTTTCATATATAAGAATGGAGACTGTATATGGTGGTGCTTGATCATGTCACGTGCATCATAACAAATCATCATATCTGATTCCGTCGGCACAATTTCAGTAATAAATGGATATTGTTTATCTGCTAAATACTTTTTCAAAGCTAATAACTCTTCAGTTAAATCTTTAGAGACCTCTTTTTCTATAGAAACCACAATAGCTTGGTCCCCTTGACTATATATTTTCATAGGCTCACCTCGTAATTTGTTACTATCGATAAAACACATCTAATGCTTGTGCCAGATAATGTACGATTGCTTTCATCAAAAAAAAGACAATAATAAACTGAATGATACATGATGTCGTAATGACCAACTTAGTTAAGTAAATGCTTTGTCGTTGTGTTAATAAATGTACTACCCATTTGGTAATGACAGAAATTATAATAATTACTAGTATCCAAGCTAGTATCATCATTTTGCTTCACTCACATTCTACTGTTATTTTGCCCTTATTTTATTTACTCAATTCATGATTAAACCACTTTATGATTTTATTTACTACACCATGTTTATACTTTTTATATTCTATAGATAAATTTCTACGTCGGCAACCTCTCTCAAACTATTTATCAGAAAAAGGGATACCTTGCCTTGCGCAACTTTTTCCTTTAATTCGTTTAAATAAAAGTTTTTTTCTAGCAATGCGCCATTGTCGATCATCTCTTGTCGCTTACAACCGAGTAAAAAATCTGCTTCATAAACAGGTGTAAAAAGTTGATTATTTTCTTTAATAGCTACATTCCCAATATCAAATTCTAATATTTTACCCTTTTCATCATAAAGTAGTATAAGGTCTGTCTCATGCATGTGCGCTAAGTGGTCTCTTTGCGTTGTTTTGTTGATTACTACTGATCTAGGTATATGATTTTGTAATTGTTGAAATTTTGCTGTAAATGCCTTTTTATCTGATAAATCTGCAACGACATGTTGCATTGTGCCATCTGGATTTAGAATAAGTTTCGTTCTAAAATGTCCTACTGGATGTTTTTCAATGATGGTATTGATCTCATTTTTCCATAAATCACCATCAAACCTGAATCCTAATCGTGCTGCTGACCGTTCCATTCGTGCTTTATGATAAGACAATCTTGGTAATTTACCTGCTTCCATACGCAAAGTTTCAAATAGCTGCATTATAATCTCTCCAGTATTTTTGTTTTATCTTTAAATTCTTGCACTTCATTTTCAGGTATAGAATCAATAGTAATCCCTGAACCCACTCCATAAATTGCTTCATCATTTAAGTATTGTATTGTGCGAATTGGCACATTGAAAATAGATTTACCCTCCGGCAATAATAAGCCGATTGTGCCACAATAAGCATGTCTCGGTGTCTGTTCTAAATCTTTAATATATTGCATCGTATTCAATTTAGGTGCACCGGTAATTGAACCACAAGGGAATAAAGCAGTTAATACATCTATTAAATCTGTCTTGCTACTAAGTTCACTTGTTACCATTGAAGTCATTTGAAAAACGGTGCTATACGTTTCGATATGAAAAGGTTTATAGACCTTTACGGTTCCAGTCTTTGCAATTCGACTCATATCATTACGTAATAAATCTACAATCATCACGTTCTCCGCTCTATCTTTTGCCGATTCTGCCAGTGTCATTTGGTTAAGTTGGTCTTCTGCTTTCGTTTTACCTCGTGCGATGGTCCCTTTCATTGGTTTACTTAATAGTACATCTGCTTTGTTTTTAAAAGGGCCTCGTTGGAAAAATAATTCGGGTGACATAGAGGCAATTTGTATTTCTTCTGTATCTATAAGTGCAGCATAAAAACCATGATTTTGTTGTAATAACGTATAATATAAATCTGCAATGGGTTGTCGTATTTGATCTGTTAAACGTGTTGTGTAGTTTACTTGATATGTATTGCCTTCAATAATCGCCGATTGAATCATTTTAATATGTTCTACCAGTTGAGACGATGGGCGTTTAAATTTAAAATTACATTTCTGTTGCGGTGGTTGTTTGTCATTTTGTTTTTCAGCATTCGTAGCTTGATCAAACGCATAAGCTGCTGCATATATATACGCATCTTCAATTTTCACTGTAGACATTTGAGGATTAAAATACGGTGCCGCTTCATAGGCTATATAAAGCGCAACATAATAACCTGCTTTTTGCTTAGCTTCTGCAAAAGAAATCACTTCCCCAACCGTTTCAATGTTCAGAGCTACTTTTTTATCTGTACACTGTGTGAGTAAATATTGATGCATTTCATAATTTTCTTCATCTAATGTATAACGATAATTAAAGTGTATTTGCATGATACGCCTCCACTATATTTATAAATGTTTGTATTTGTGTTAACCCATGTTCACTTAGGATTGATTCAGGATGATATTGAACGCCATATATAGGTAATACTTTATGTTCTAATCCCATAATAATATTGTCTTCATTGATTGCAGTAATTTCTAATGTATTCGGAAAATTTTGTGCATGAGCTTTTAAAGAATGATAGCGCATAACTTTAAAAGTTTCCGGTAATTGATGAAATAGACCTTTGCCACTATGTCGAATTTGAGTAGTATGCCCATGAATCGGTTTATCACTTTTGATAATATCGCCACCAAAATAAGTCACAATTTGTTGGAAGCCAAGGCAAACACCTAGTATGGGCATTGCTTCAGAGAATGTTTTAATAACCTCATTTAATAATGGATAATCTCTGGGCGCACCTGGCCCCGGAGAAATAATAATTGCTTTAGGTGCTAGCTCATGTATTTTATTTACTGTTAAATACGTAACGTCTATCACTTCGATTAAGCCACGATAACTTTGTTTTACATAGTCTACAATGTTATAAGTAAACGAATCTTTATTATCAATAATTAATATCATGTTGTCGCCTCTTTTTAAAAATGTTTAATAGTCTGTTATACTTATTATCACAAATATTAGCTTGATTTTACAGTTTAAATATATTATTCTGAATCACGTTATAAATGAATATAAAGAGGTTCCTAGCTGATACCCTCTATAAAAAACTAGACACATGTATAACGTCTGTCTTTTTTATAGAGATAGGCGTTTTTTTATGCGCTTATCTATACCCTGTACCAGTTAGTTCGACTATTTTTAAGGAGTGCAAGACAAATGTCAGAACAAACATTAGACAATAACAAAGCCATCGTCGTATTTAGTGGTGGTCAAGATAGTACGACGTGCTTATTTTGGGCAAAAAAACATTTTGAGTCAGTAGAACTTGTCACATTCGCATATGGTCAAAGACATGACACCGAAATTGAAGTCGCAAAGCAAATTGCAGATGAACAAGGTGTGAAGCATCATCTACTTGATATGTCATTACTTTCACAACTTACACCCAATGCATTAACGCAACACGACTTAGACATCGAGGTTGGTGATGATGGTATTCCAAATACCTTTGTACCTGCAAGAAATTTATTATTCCTTTCATTTGCTGGTGCATTAGCTTACCAAACCAATGCCAAACATATTATTACCGGCGTTTGCGAAACTGACTTTTCAGGATATCCAGACTGTAGAGATAGCTTTGTTAAATCAATGAATGTCACATTATCACTTTCTATGGATAAAGACTTCGTCATTCATACACCTTTAATGTGGTTAGATAAAAAAGCCACATGGGCTTTAAGTGATGATTTAGGCGTTTTAGATTATATCCGTTACAATACGTTAACTTGTTATAACGGCGTCATTGGAGATGGCTGTGGAGAATGTCCAGCTTGTCAATTAAGAGCAAATGGTTTAAATGCTTATCTAGCGGAAAAAGGAGTGGACTAATATGTTCCAACAAAATTATCCAAGCGTACAACATCCCTATAGCTTCGAACTAAATAAAGACTTTAATTTTTCTGCTGCACATTACATACCAAGTGATGATGCAGGAAAATGCATGCGTATACATGGTCACACATACTTTGTAAATTTAACAATTGCTGGTGACACTTTAGATCACAATGGTTTCTTAGTGAATTTTAGTGAATTGAAACAATTGGTTCATGGCCAATTTGATCATTATTTACTTAATGATTTACCTCAATTTGAAGGCAAAAGCCCTTCTACCGAAATCGTTGCCCAAACTATTTATGAAATGGTTCAAACTTCGTTGAATCAACGTGACAACCAACCTAAATGTTTACAGGTCTATGTCAGAGAAACACCTACCAGTTACGTTGTTTATCGACCAAAGGAGACAAAACATGAGTAAAATACCCGTTTTAGAAATATTTGGCCCAACTATTCAAGGTGAAGGACGCGTGATAGGTAGAAAGACCATGTTTGTGCGTACAGCAGGGTGTGATTATCGTTGTAGTTGGTGCGATTCAAGTTTCACTTGGGACGGTAGTGCTAAAGAAGATATTAGAATGATGTCAGCTGAAGAAATATATGACCAACTTTATCATATTGCTGGCGATTCATTTAATCATGTCACTATTTCAGGTGGAAATCCTACTTTAATTAAAGGCATTCAACAATTAGTAGATTTATTTGATGACAAAGGGATTCAAAGTGCTTTAGAAACACAAGGTAGCAAATTCCAACCATGGATGACTCAAATTGATGACTTAACTATTAGCCCCAAACCACCAAGTTCAAAAATGAAACCTAATCTCCCTATTCTAGATGAAGTCATCGAGCAATGTGTGCCGGAATCATTGAACTTGAAAGTTGTAATCTTTGATGACGAAGACTACCAATTCGCTAAGATGATTCATCATCGTTATCCTACTGTGCCTTTCTATTTACAGGTCGGAAATCCCTACTTAGATGGTGAGCATGTAGAAGCTCACACTGAAAAATTATTATCATTATATGAAACATTGGTAGACCGTGTGATGGTGAGTAGTGATATGAATAATGTATATGTATTACCTCAATTACACACACTGCTTTGGAGTAACAAAAAAGGTGTTTAAATTGAGTATTGAATGCGATCCGTTGTATAATGCTCTTTGTCTATATAACGAATCGCTTTTTTTGTGATGCAAATATTATATAGTGGATTATCACTGTAGACATCATTTCATTCATTTATATCAAGTTATTCTTATTCAAACTATATTGGATAATTTTTAATTAAAGACATGAAATTAAATGATTAACTTTAACTTAATTGATATAATGTTTCAATGAAGTATCTAGGTTAGGAGAGCATCATGCTGATTAATATCATTATAAATATCGCTGCGATATGCATCATACTTGGTATTGATTTATATCGTCAGAATTTTAAACAACTAAAGTTTAGCTCTATACTAATAGCAATCTGTCTCAACAGTTTTATTAATATATTTCTAGTTGGAGAATATGATTACATCGTATTTTATACATGTGGTCAACTAATAATTTGGACATTATTACAATTATATCTAGACCGAAAAGTAGCTGCTTTCAAGGTAACAGACCAAAAATTTATCGCAGTTGTACTCACAATCATTTTGAGTACTTCACTCATTCTTACATATAGTACGAGTCATGATTCTTATTACATGTCTATCCCTTATTTAGCGCCAGCTATTTTCCTTATTGGAGCAATTTTACTATTTTATAGTACCTTTCAGCCAAAAGAAAAAGAACAACTTAAACCTATGAATCGGATTAAGCGCCCTATCTTTGTCGGGCAATTATTGATTATACTTTCCTTTACGATAATGACCTTATTAACACCCTATTGGTATGCTTTCATCATAATTCATTTACTATTTATCGGGTTTTTATTATGGCAGAATATATTTTTTTCTAATAAATGATTAAGATATTATATTTTGTGGTATATGATAACAGTTAATTAAGTTTTTATTAAAGGAGGTAAATCATTATGGGCTTTATTCTTATGTTAATTGTCGGTGGTTTAATCGGCTGGATTGCTGGTGGTATCGTCGGTAAAGATATTCCAGGTGGTATTTTAGGTAATATTATTGCTGGTATCGTTGGTTCAGCATTAGGTTCTTGGCTACTTGGAGATTGGGGTTGGCACTTAGGTGGCATCGCTGTGTTCCCAGCACTTATCGGTACAATTATCTTAGTAGCAGTTGTATCATTTATTTTTGGTAAATTACGTAAAAAATAATCGCAATTTTTAAAAGCCAATTTCGAATAATCGAAATTGGCTTTTTTTCTATGTCTTTGTTGACCATTTATCATAATATTATTAGTCCTAATTGCACTTTATATAAATAAAAAAGCGATACAAGCTAGCCACTTATCAAGTGTCCACCTTGTATCGCGTGTGTTGCAAAATCATTATGCACACTAACTTTCAATACGCTTAACAATTAACAGGTAACTCATCTGTTTTTAATTAATTCTTTTTCTGATTTACTTTTTTCAGACATTTCATGTTGTCGATTGTTGCGTTCAATTTCATGGTTAATGTCTTGATTTATATTTTGTTTATTATTATCACACGCATAGTTAAAGTTCGTTGCTTGGACGATGTATTTTGGACGTTGTTTCACTTCATAATAAATACGTCCAATATATTCGCCTACAATACCAATGGATGTCAACTGTATCCCACCGAGTAATAAGATAGCGGCAATCGTAGAGAAATAACCTGGCGTTTCCACACCACGAATCATAATACCGACTGAAATGTATCCTATATAAAGTAAACTAATAAAGAACACGATAAGCCCGAGATATATCATGGCCCGTAATGGTTTATTATTAAAAGAAATTAAGCCATCTATACCGTAATTTAATAATTTACTAAATGACCATTTTGATTCGCCATCTTCACGCTCTACATTTTCATACGTAAACACTTTGGTATTATAACCAATCCACTCATATAATCCTTTTGAAAAACGATTATATTCATCTAATTGTGTGAGTGATATAACAGCACGTTGACTCAGTAATCTAAAGTCTCCAATACCGTCTTCTAGTTTAATATCTTCAACAAAATGATTAATTAATTTATAATAAATTTTAGTCATTACTTTTCTGGATTGTTTTTCACCAATTCTATCACGCTTAGCTATCACTTGATCGTAACCGTCCATATAACCTTCAATCATCTGAGGGATGAGTTCCGGCGGATGTTGTAAATCGGCATCTATCATAATCACACCATCACAGTCTTTACTATGTTGGTAGCCAGCTATCATTGCAGATTCTTTACCAAAGTTTCGGCTAAATGAAATAAATTTCACGTGATGATCTTTTGTAGCCATATCTTGTATATAATTAATTGTTTTGTCTTTACTACCATCATCTACAAATAATATATCGTAGTCATAGTGATGGTACTGACTATCTTTCGATAAAATCTCAGTCAATTTTTCATACGTTTTTAAAATCACTTCACCTTCATTATAACAAGGTACTATAACTCTGATTTGCATACCTAAACACCTTCATTTCAATTACTTCAATTTTACTTTATCAATTCCCACCTACATCATGCTATCTAAATCAATTAAATTTACACAATCTTTATATAGCCTTAATGTTCAATGGTAAAACTTAATGTATATGCTTAGTTTCTGCCTTTGCTTAAATTAACACGTTCATGTCAATTTAATGTTCATAAACTCAGTAAAAACGATTTTTACTCAACCAATCATATTGACTGAAATTTAAAATGATTAAAGATATAAATTGTTACATTAAGTCTATCAACTATTGGAACTATTTGAAAACAATAACCATTGCAACAATAAATAAAGGGAGTGGGACAGAAATCAAATTTTTTAATAGAGATTTCGTAGTCCCACCCCGGCAAGGATGACTAGGATTGAAAAAAGCTTGATATAAGCGTATTTTCAATTCAGTCATCTACTGCCTAAACGAAAAAGAGTCTGAGACAACTATTTATGTCCCAGACTCATCTTTCGTTTATTTTAATGTACCGATGCGTACTTCATCTGGATCTTTACCTTGTCTTTCATCACGATTCATTGCATCAATTTCTGCGATATCTGTGAGCTCAAGATTAAAATCGAAGATATCATAATTTTCTTTAATACGTTCAGGTGTCTTTGATTTTGGAATAATAAGTCGGTTATGTGCAAGATGCCAACGTAACACAATTTGAGCCGGTGTCTTCTCATAGCGTTCTGCTAGTTTTAAAATGACTTCATGTTCAAGTAAACCTCGATTTCTCATCAACGGCATCCACGCTGTAACAGCAATATCTTTACTATCACAGTATGCTTGCAGTTCTTGTTGATTAAAGTAAGGATGTACTTCAATTTGATTCACAGCTGGCACGATATCTGTTTCACTCATTAATTTCTCTAAATGGTGTTGTTTAAAGTTACATACACCAATCGCACGTATTCTACCCGCTTCATATAATGCCTCCATAGCTTTATAACTTTCTATAAATAAGTCATCTGCTTCACATGGCCAATGTATTAAAAATAAATCTAGGTAATCAGTACCTAAATTTTCAATAGATTTAGTAAAAAATTCAATTGTACGGTCATAACCCTGATAATCATTCCATAATTTTGATGTAATAAATAAATCTTCACGCGGAATGTCAGCTTTTTTTAATGCATTGCCTAAGGCTATTTCATTTTTATAAAAATAGGCAGTATCAAATGCACGATAACCAGCATCTAGTGCTGTTGCTACTGAAACATTCATTTCGTCATCAGTAATTTTATAGACACCTAATCCAACTTTCGGCATAGGATAACCGTTGTTTAAATAATATACGTCTTCTAACATAATTCAAACCCCTTTTCATTTATGCTTCTAAATCCTGCACATATTACCAATACTGTTACTAAAATACACTATATCATCTTTTCATATATGTAAAAATCAAAAAACCCCAACAAAGCATTGATGCTTTGTCAGGATTTCGTATAACTATTCCATCTGAAACTGGAATTAGATTAATCGTTTTCTTCTTCTTCTTCAAGTTCTTCTAAAGTTGGTCTTGTTTTATTATGTTCTAATTCTAAAATAACTGTGATAATTTGATGATTATCAATTTCTGAAATAACCCATCTATCGTATTCAGTATCCACATAATCATTTTGCTGTAAATTGGTATTATGTGCTTGTAACCAACCGCCAATGGTATCTATATCTTCTGAATCCTCAAATTCAATGCCAAGTTGATCGTTTAAATCATCTAATAACACACGACCATTAATTTGGTATCTATTTTCCGTTACTTTAACAATATCATTGACTTCATCATCGTCAAACTCATCACGGATTTCACCAACAATTTCTTCTAATATATCTTCCATTGTCAAGATACCAGCAGTACCGCCATATTCATCAATTATCAAACTAATATGAACATGTTCACGCTGCATACGTACCAGTGCATCACTAATACGTGTTGTTTCTGAAATCATAGGTAAATCATGAATGTAGTTACTTACTTTAATTTGTTTACCAGAAGCATATTCTGTTAAAAATTCTTTAACATTAATAAAGCCTTTCACATGGTCTTTATCTCCATCTGCTGTGATTGGATAACGTGTGAATTGATGTTCTTTAATCGTTTCTAACAATTCGTCTACATTAAATGGCTCATTCATTGTAATCATTTGTGTACGGGGAACCATGATATCTTTAGACTGTCTTTCATCGAATGAAAAGATATTTTGCATATAAGCTAATTCTGTTTGATTGATTTCTCCACCGTTATAGCTATTATTAATTATGATTTTTATTTCTTCTTCTGACATTGCATCGTTATTCGCATCTGGGTCAACGCCGAACATACGAATAATCATCCTTGCTGAACCATTCATTAACCAAATTAATGGTTTCATAACGACACCAAAATAATAAAGTGGTCTTGAATATAACAATGCTAATTTTTCAGTATGTTGAATCGCTAATGTCTTCGGTGCCAACTCACCCAATACTACGTGCAAGTATGTCACGATAATAAAGGATACGATAAATGAAATTGTAGTAGTTAAAGCATCTGGTAAATGAATCAGTTCAAATAATGGATGCAATAATTTGTCGAAAGTTGGTTCACCTAACCAACCTAAACCTAATGACGTTACTGTTATACCGAGTTGACATGCCGATAAGTAATAGTCTAGATTTTTTATCATTTTTTTAACTACGCGTGCGCTACCATTACCTTCCGCAGCGAGTTGATCGATTCTTGTACTACGCACTTTTACTAAAGCAAATTCCGATCCTACGAATACCGTTGTTAATGCTATTAAAAGAAAAAATATTACTAAATTCATTATGGTCACTGTTTCCAATTAGTTCCCTATTTCTAGGGATTCACCTCCATATTTCGTGTCACAAAAGGTGACCGAACATAAGTATTTTTTTTATTATGCATGACTATGTTGAATACTAAATCCTCCCCATTGCGACACCTCCCTAAAAATACGCATTTCTTTTATTTTATCATAATGGATACAGTTCTTGTTATTTACATGCTTAAAAATCAATATTCTAACATAACATTTAAACCTAAATGACAACTTAAGTCAACTTTTGTAATTAATCCATTCTTAAAATCAATTTTCAAAAAGATTTATTATTACATTAAAGTACTGATTTAAACTTGTGAATCTTACCAGATTTAATCGTTGCTAGCACGTCGATATCGTCATTGACTATGACAATATCTGCATCTTTCCCAACTTCCAAACTGCCTGTTTGTGTATCAATATTTAAAGCTATCGCTTGGTTTAGACTCGTTACACGCCATAAATGATCTAATGTATCACCTGTAAAGTTGATTAAGTTTTTCAAGCCGGTATTCATTTTCAATATACTTCCCGCTAATGCGCCAGAAGCTAAACGCGCCTCGGACCCTTTAACAATTACATTTTGCCCACCTAAATCATATTCTCCATCAAGCATGCCTTTAGCTCTCATAGCATCTGTGATTAAAAAGAAGCGCGCATTCCCTTTTTGTTTATAGGCAATTTTAACGGCTGCAGGATGTGAGTGAATACCATCAACAATCAATTCCGTACTTAATTGATCATTCAACCAAGCAGCACCAAAGACCCCTGGCTCTCGGTGTTCAAATGATGTTCCAGCATTATAAAGATGTGTAACATGTTTGGCACCATGTGCAACAGCATCATTTACCTCATCAAAAGTAGCGACTGTATGTCCAATTGAAAATTGAATCTCTTTATTTAATGCCTCTAGTGTTTCATGCGCACCTTCAACTTCTGGTGCAAAGGTAATTACTTTTATTTGATTATTAGCTGTGGTTTGAAATTGTTCAACTTTTGCGACAGTAGGTCTTTGAACATAAGCTGGATTTTGTGCGCCTACTTTATGTTCAGATATAAACGGTCCTTCTAAATGTACACCGACAATAGTTGCTGCATTGTATTGATCTTGCGCTTTTTGGTAATTCACTATATTTTCTAATGCTTTCGTGATGTTTTCATCAGATTGCGTCATTGTCGTCGCTAGATAACTCGTAGTTCCTTCTGACAATAGTGATTCAGATAAATGTTTCAACCCATCATAAGAAGCATCCATAGCATCTTCCCCATATCCACCATGCATATGAATATCTATAAATCCAGGTATAATATGTTGTCCTTGCGCATCAATTGTTGTTAAATCTCCGTGATAGTCTCCCGATTTAATTTCAGTTATTTTCTCATTGTTAATAACGAGGTAGCCTCGCTCTATTGTCTCTGTCTCAGTATAAATCCGTCCATTTTCAATAACATATTCGCTCATTTTTTCAACCTTCTTTAAGTTTATTTACTCTATGCATCTTTATTGCAGTCTTTATTCACATTTTACCAAATCAAGTGTCAATATTATATTCAAAAGTTTTTAATCCTAAAATTCATAAAACAAAAAAAGCCAGAAATCGCACTCATGACATGAGACGTTTCTGACTTTTTTAATCTAAGCTATTACGATAAATCTACTTTACTCATTCATAGCTTCTGAAGATTGTATTTCATCTTGCGTTAATTTTGGTTTTAATAAACCATAAATGATTGCTGCCACGATAGCGCCAACAATTATTGCGATAAGTGATTGCAACACATGACTAAAGTCCGTACCTAAGATGACGATAATCCCACCATGTGGTGCTTGAATTGAAGAGCCTAGTCCTAATGCAATGGCACCGGCTACACCTGAGCCAACCATCATTGATGGGATAACTCTAAGTGGGTCAGCGGCTGCAAACGGAATGGCACCCTCTGTAATAAAGGACAAGCCCATAACATAGTTTGGTACAATAGAACCTTTTTGTTCTTTGGTGAATTTTTTACGGAAGATTAACATCGCTGTTGCAATAGCAAGTGGTGGCACCATACCACCAATCATTGCTGCCGTGATAGGTGCTGCATTTCCTTCTGTTAATGCAGCTACTGAGAACACATAGGCCGCTTTATTAAACGGTCCTCCCATATCAATTGCCATCATTGCACCGACAACTAATCCGAGTAACATAATATTCGTGCCAGATAAACTTTGTAAACCATTCAATAATGTATTATTCAACCAAGAAGCAGGCGGATTAATCACATAAATCATAAGCAAACCAGTAATAGACACAGACAATACTGGGAATATTAACGTTGGCTTCAATCCTTCTAATGATTGTGGCATACCACTTGTTAATTTCTTAATACCTAATGTTAAGTAACCTGCTAAGAAACCTGCAATGATACCACCGATAAATCCAGAATCTCCTGTACTAGCAAGCAAACCACCTACAAGTCCTGCTGCAAAACCTGGTTTATCCGCAATACTACGTGCAATGTAACCAGCAAGAATAGGAATAATAAACATGAATGCGCTCTTGTTACCTATATTCCACAATTGCTCAGCAAAGGCATTGTATTCAGAACTCTTTGGATCAAATGAATTTGCGCCAAATAAGAAAGCAATCGCCATTAAGATACCACCAGCAATAACAAGTGGTAACATATTAGAAACACCATTCATCAAGTGTTTATATATTGTCTTACCTACACCTTGTTTTTCATTACTTGCAGCGCCTTTATTTACCGTATTACCACCTTTAGCTACAAATGGTTTACGCGAAGTATCTTGCGCTAAATGAATTAATTCTTCTGGACGTTTAATCCCATCTGCTACAGGTACTTCCACGACATTTTTACCATCAAAACGATCTGTTTCTACATGTACATCCGCTGCTACGATGACACCTGTTGCGTTTTGGATATCCTCGTCAGTCAGGTGATTCTTAATACCACCTGAGCCATTTGTTTCTACTTTTATTTTAACGTTCATTTTTTCAGCTTGTTTTTTCAAAGCATCACGTGCCATATACGTATGTGCGATACCGGTTGGACACGCTGTTACAGCTAAAATGTATGGCTCGTTTGAATCCGTAGTTGAAGCAGGCGTGCCTTGTGCTTCTGCGGCTTCTTCTTCCGTTGCTTCATCATCAGCTTTATCGATAATGTTAAGGACTTCTTCTGGTGACTCCGCATGTAATAATGATGCTCTGACATTTTCATCCATCAGAATTCCAGATAATTTAGCTAAAGCATCTAAATGTGTTTGAGCACCGCCTTCAGGTGCTGCAATCATAAAGAATAAATGTGCTGGTTGCATATCTAAACTTTGATAATCCACACCTGTTTTAGACTTACCAAATGCGATTGCAGGTGTATTAACTGCAGCTACTTTAGCATGTGGAATCGCTATACCTTCACCAATACCTGTTGTACTTTGGGATTCACGATTATGAATCGCTTCTTTAAAACTTGTTAAATCATTCAATTTACCTGCCTGATTCAGCTGATTGACTAATTCATCGATAACACCATTTTTGTCTGAAGCTGATAAATCCATAGCAATTGTATCTTTTGTTAATAACTCAGTAATTCTCATATTACTCCCTCCCACCTAATGTCGTAATAACGACTTGCTTTTTAATATCTTCAATCGCAGTTGCTGTAGCCAAATCCTCGTTAAATGCTGTAGCGGTTCCAGCAGACACGGCTTGTTTAAATGCTTCTTTAATTGGCAATCCAGCCTCAAGACCGGCAACCATACCAGCAACCGTACTATCTCCTGATCCTACTGTATTAACTACGTGACCGTTAGGCACAATGGCTTTAAAGCTCTGTTGTGCATCGACATAAACTGCGCCTTCACCGCCTAACGAGATAATGACCGATTGCGCACCCCTTGTTAATATTTCAGTCGCATACTTGATTACATCTTGATCAGTCTCAATCGTAGTATTAAACATCACTTCTAACTCGTCTTTATTCGGTTTAATAAATAAAGGATGATACCCCAATACCGATTCAACTAAATCTTTTTCTGCATCAACCACTAGTTTGGCTCCCGTTGCATTAGTGATTTGAGCAATTTGTTCATATGCATCATTCGGTACACTTTTCGGAATGCTCCCAGCAACTATAACCGTATCCTCTTTTGTGGTTTTTTTAATTTGTGTTAACAATGTTTCGAACTGTTCATCTGTTATTTGCGGTCCAGGTGCATTAATTTCTGTTTCTTTCCCAGTTTTTAATTTAACATTAATTCTTGTATCTTCATTAACTTGTACAAAGTTCGTAACTATATCTGATTTAGCTAATGTTTCTGCGATAAATTGACCAGGAAAACCACCCGCAAATCCAAGTGCCGTTGATGATACATCAAGTGTTTTAAGCACTCTTGATACATTAATGCCTTTACCGCCTGCAAATTTATATGTTTCCGTGGCGCGATTTAATCCATTAAGTTCAAAATCATTTGCGAACATAATGTAGTCAATAGAAGGATTAAAAGTTACCGTATAAATCATAATGTGCCTCCAATAAAATTATATTGACCAGCAAACAGATGAAATTGTTTAAGTGATTGTGCCTTTTTGGAAGTAATGATTGAAATCCCTTCTTCTAAAGGTACATGTGCAAAATAAACTTTTTCGTATTTATCGTGGTCTATCAATACATAAACTTGTGTGCCTAATTGCATGGCATGATGCTTTATAATTGCTTCTTGTTCATCTGGTGTCGTCAAACCATATTTCAAATCAATACCATTCATTCCTAAAAACACTTTATCAAATCGATAACGACGCAATGTTTCTAAAGCGCTCGCACCAACGGTTGCAAATGTGGTAGATTTGACTTCCCCACCTATAATCAGTGTTCTGATGCCATGTTTTAATAGTTCTTCAACATGTGTTAGGCCGTTTGTAACAACAATAATGTCACTCGCTTTGATATAAGGAATCATTTCCAATGTTGTTGAACCGGCATCTAAAAACACACAATCTCGATTTTCAATTTGACTTGCTGCCAGCCTACCAATTTCTTGTTTCTCCCTTAAATTGGTACTTCTTTTATCCGCCAAGTTAGGTTCTAATGCAGATGATTGATTTAGCGTTGCACCTCCATGTACTCTTTTGAGTTTCCCGAATTTCTGCAATTTTGATAAATCACGCCGAATTGTTGAAGCACTATAACCTGTGCGTTCAATTAATTCTTGTAACGTTAAAAAATCTTGTTTTGACAATTCAGTCAAAATTAGTTCATGGCGTTTTTCCGTTATCATCGCTTCACCTCATCTCAATGTCATTATAATGTTTACGCTTTCTTTTTTCAATCATTTTTCGTCAAAAACAATCAAAAACAGTCATATACAACCTTAAAAGTTCTATTAATTGTCATTTTTAGTTATTTGTAAATAAAGCGCTACGTTAAATTTTATCATCACAAACTTAATCTTTTATCGTTTGTATAATATGAACAAACACGTTATTTATTCATCTAAAATCTAATACTCGTTTGTAGTTCATCATGTGGTTGCAAATTGAGTTATCTTAAATACTTATATACAAAAAAATGACAGACAGCAATCTATATAATCAGATTCCTGTCTGCCGCTTTGTTATTACATGCTTTTATTTATGTATGACTTCGACAATCTTTGCCTTCGTCACATTAATTAAGTCTCTAACATCTATTTTAATCTGTGTGCCCCGTTCACCACCACTTACATAAAGGGTATCGATGTCCATTGCTTGTTGATCTATTATCGTTGGAAATGCGCGTTTCATACCAATAGGTGAGCAACCACCCCTGATATATCCAGTAATTTTTTTCAAATCATCAAGTGGCATTAAATGCAGTTTCTTCTCTCCCACCGCGTGCGCTGCCGCTTTCATATCTAAAGATTCGCGAACTGGAATAACAAACACAAAATGAGCGTGATTTGTATTCTCAAGTACAAGAGTTTTATATACAAGACCGGGATCCACGCCTACCTTTTCAGCTACACTTTCACCATCCATATGTATTTCTGAAACTTCATAAGTATTAACTTCATACGGTATTTTACTTCGGTCAAGCATTCTCATTGCATTGGTTTTCTTTTGCTTCATTATCAATCACTCCATATGACTTTTAAAAAGACGTCATTACATTAAACTTTTTAGCTAATACTTTTTTTAATTCATCGTAATTTAATTTAGCTTCAGTTTTTTTATAAACTCAACTAACTCATCATGCATTGATTCATCTTTTAAAGCGTACTCTATCGTCGTTTTTACAAAACCTAATTTTTCACCAACATCATAACGGTCACCCTCAAAATCATATGCATAGACTTGATCTGCTCTGTTCAAGCGTTCTATGGCATCAGTGAGTTGAATTTCTCCGCCTGCACCCTCGCCTTGCGTAGCTAAGTAATCAAAAATATCAGGCGTTAGAACATAACGCCCCATAATAGCTAAATTAGAAGGCGCAGTGCCTTGTTTTGGTTTTTCTACAAATTCATTCACTTCATATTTTCTACCAAACTTTTGTAGTGGATCAATAATACCATAACGATGTGTTTGTGCTTCATCCACCTCTTGAACACCGATGACAGATTTCCCCGTTTCTTCATAAGCTTCAATCAGTTGCTTAATAGCTGGATTATCTGATTCAACGATGTCATCACCTAATAAGACAGCAAATGGTTCATCACCAATAAATTGTCTTGCCGAATATATTGCATGACCTAGTCCTTTTTGTTCTTTTTGTCGAACATAAAAAATGTTTGCAAGTTCTGTAGAATATTTAACTTTTTCTAATAAATCTGTTTTACCTTTTTCCTGAAGAATCATTTCTAATTCCTTTTGATTATCAAAATGATCTTCAATAGCACGTTTGTGTTTACCTGTCACTATAATAATATCTTCGATGCCTGCTCGTGCCGCTTCTTCTACTATGTATTGAATCGTAGGTTTATCTAAAATAGGCAACATCTCTTTGGGCATCGCTTTCGTAGCTGGTAAAAAACGTGTACCCAATCCAGCAGCTGGTATGATTGCTTTCTTTATTTTTCTCAAAACGCTCATCCTTTTCCTATTAATATTTATGACTACTACAGAAAATAAACTATTCAATTTATTTTTTATTCATTACTATCATCATAACATTGATATGAGTGTCTTTATACTGATTTCCCTAATATAGAAGGAAGTGAGACAGAAAACAAATTTTTTAATTGAGAATTCGTAGTCCTACTTATGTAAACAAGACAAGGGTGACTAGGGTAATGGTTTACTTGAGCTAAAGCACATGCATAAGAACTACTAATTTTCATAAATTAAATAAGTAGTTCTTTAAAGAAGTAGGACTTTACATTTTCAATTCAGTCATCTACTGCCTAAATGAAAAAAGCCTGAGACATCTATATTTGTCCCAGACTTCTATATCTAATTTAATGAAGGTTGCTGTATAACATCCCCGGATTTACTAACAACAACTTTATAATCTCTTTGTGTTTTATATTCATGAAAAGTATAGTACATGCCGTCCTTAGATTCTTTAACCTTTTTCAAAACGACATTTTCTCCTAGCTTATCTACAGCATGCTTTTGTGCAATCACTTCAGATTCTTGAGGAGAGATACTCGAATGTAACGGTGATTGATTGTCATTCACTACATACGATTTATCAAATATACTCGCTTGATTGTCTTCACTTACAGTTACTCTGTAATACGTATTTGGTTTTGCTTCATTTTTAAATGTAAAAATATAATAATATACACCTTGGCAAGTGCTATCGATACCATAATCGTTATATGGATTAGATTTATGATTGTCATGATTCACAAGCGTCTGTGCTTTATTTAGTGCTTTAGAAAATTGCGGTAAGTTCGCTTGTCCCGTTTCGTTCTCTTTTAAATCGTGCGTCGTTAATTTGGCAATAGGTTGGTAGTTTGTTGCATTATATGGCGCTTCATTTTTTTCTTCTTTCATCGCTGCCTTAATTGAATTCTTATCTTTTTGTTTTGCTTTGTCCTTAGCTACAGCATTTTGTTCTCCAACTGAAATACTAGAAATCGTTTCATGTACTTTTGCAAGCGCTTGTTGGTTTGTAGCTATAAAAAGAAGAAAACCTAAACAGCAAGCAAGAAGGAACGCCATAATCGTTAACATTAAATTTTTCAAGTTCATCCCCTTACTTACATTTATTACATTTCTTATCATGTTAGCACAGATTATTCTATAAACACTTAAATAGAACACAATTTAAAACAAATGTAATCTTTGTTACATGAATATTACGTAAGTCTAGCTTATTTAATACAAGTGTCATATTCGTTTTCAGTTTTTAGTATTAGCCTTATGACATAAACACTTAAATGATTTATTTCTGAAAACAGTCATTCACTATCCCCTTTTTACATAAATAAACCCTTCACAGTTTCCACTTTTTAACGTCAACTCTGAAGGGTACATCTGCATATTCAACTTGTTCTTGTTTAAAATTTAAATATTACTGAAGCGTGATCTAATCATTTTTTCTATAAATATAACGAACATACCTAATACCATTACTAATACTGACATATATAAGGGAAATTCGAAATTGATATCATATAATGTGCCTGCTACAAGAGGCCCGATAAAGTTGCCCATACTGGTAAATGTAGAATTCAGCCCACCTGCGAAACCTTGTCGATTTCCAGCAATATTAGAAAAATAGTTTGTAATCGCTGGTCGGATCATATCGAATCCGATAAACACGATGAAACTAATAATCATAATTGACCAATAGCTATGAACAAATGTCAGTGCCAATAAAATGATAGCAGAATAAAGTAATGCATAAGTGATAAATGTTAACTCTTTGAAATGTTTCATGAATTTATCAAAGAAAAACACTTGGAATATTGCGCCGGCTATCCCACCACCAGTAATCGCGAATGAAATATCTAATGGTGAATAGTGTGCTTTATCTGCTGTGTATAATGGGAATAGCGTTTCAAAAGCAGATAGGCCAAACGCGAGTACAAGCGTCAAGATAATCGGTGTCAGAAATACTTTCCAATTAATTTTTGATAGTAATTCTGGTTGATATTGAGTGAAACCATCTTGCGTACTGTTCTTTGGATTTTTGATTAATGCAATCGATAAGATTAATGCCACACATCCACTAAAACCAGCCACATAAAACGGTAATCTATGTGAAAATTCTGCTAGAAATCCACCCATCCCTGGTCCTAAAATGAATCCCGAATTAATAATTGCTGACATATAGCCGAAATTTTTCGCTTTATCTCTACCTACAGAAATATCAGCAATCATTCCTGTTACCCCCGGCATAACCATACCAGCACTAAATCCACCTAGTATTCTAGAAACGATTAAAAGTGAGAACGTATGACTTGCAGCGAATAAGAATTCTGAAATAGCAAAAAGACCCAAACCTATACAAATAATCAGTTTTTTACCTAATTTATCTGCCAGCGTACCACCAAATGGTGAAATGATCATTTGTGCTAAAGCAAAGACAGCAACGAGTATACCTAAGTCACTACCTTTTAAGCCTAAGTCTTTCAAATAAACCGGTAATACCGGAACAACTAAACCAATACCTAAAAAGACAAGAAAAATATTAAAATATAATATAATAAATTGCTTATTCACGTTTCTCACTCCATTCTTTTTTAATATATAAATTGCTGGCTATTTATAACATTGATAAAACCTTAATATTACAACATTCTATAACAGTTCTATAGCAAATGACAATAAAAAATATTTACTATAAACACTATTATACAAACTCTTAATAAGAACTTGTATAATAGTGTTGTAATCCATTTTCAGAACGGAGGTTTCTTATGATTTATCAAGTAGACGGCAAAACGATTGTTTTAGTATTGGAACAGGGTGAAGATATTGTAGAAGCTGTAACAGATATTGCTAGAGAACAAAATGGTAAGTTTGGCACAGTCAGTGGTATTGGCGCTTGTTCAAGCGCAGAGCTCAACTTTTATAATCTAGAAACACAAACATATGAGAAGAAATTAATTGATGAACCATTAGAATTAATCGGTTTAATGGGCAACATTTCTCATATTGATGAACAGCCCTTTGCACATTTACACGCAACATTTGGAACCAATCAATATGAAACACTTAGTGGTCATTTAACAAAAGCCGTTGTATCTGCAACTGCTGAAATTATCATTACAATGACTAACCTAGACATCAATCGTAAACACAATGAAACCATTGGTTTGAATCTGTTAGATTTATAAATAAAATGTGTTTACCTTTATTTTTAAATCATTCACTAACTATGCAACCCAATAAGAATGTAAGTGCTATACGCAACTATTCATTATGCTTAATTTGAGTCTGAGACATAAATAGCTGTCTCAGACTCTTTTATCCATTAAGGAGTAGTTGTCTGAACTACACGTATTTTTATAAACTGTATTTCCATTTATTTTACATAAATTCACTTAAAAGTGTAAATTCAGAAAATACGCAATATGCTCCTCTATTGACTTAGATCTTGTTAATATTAAAATTTACTTTACTTTTATAATATATAATATGATGCTTTGGGATATGATTTAAACATGATTTAGCATTTAACCGTTACTGCTTTAATCCAACCGTGTCATAAGTTGCTATGTTATGGTGTTTAATTAATTTATATGAATTCATTCTCCAACTATTTAATTATACATTTTATCTTTATGAATCCAACTTGTACTTTTCGTTGAATTTTATTTTCAAAAAATGTATCATGTAGTCTTGTATTTCAACAAATTGAACTAACACCTCTCTTAAGTTATGCGATTTAAGGTAGAGATATATTTATTATTGTATATAATAAGCATTTAAACTAATACATTCATCAGCAACGACATACTAAAAAGAAAGTAGGTGTATTGATGTCGGCTCGATATATTGCTAGAACTGTGTTCTTTATTCTAATCATTATTTCAATATTTTTTAATCATTATTTTCCGTTTATGACATTAAATTTATTTCTAGCATATGTGCCATTTGAACTATGCTTACTCTTGAATTTATTTAAACCTATTTATAAATACGAATGGCCGCTCTTTATTATATTTGCACTTATTTTTGTATTTATGGTTCCTAATACATTATATATGGTTACAGACTTAATCCATTTAAATCAATTTAGATTTAATTTTTATCAGGGTTTATTAATCACTGAATGGGCCTATTTCGCATTTTTAGTTGCAGCCGTATTACTCGCACTGTATCTATTAATTTTAATGTTTTTAGAAATTGAGCAATTTACACACCGTATGTGGTTAAATCGACTCATCATCGTAGCAATGATGTTCCTTAATGGACTCGGTATTTACATCGGTCGCTTCTTGCGTTTACATTCCGTTTATCTTATTAATGAACCACTCCGTATTTTTAATGAAGTTGCGGCAAGCCTGAAATTTGATACTTTGTGCTTCATTTTATTACTTGTAGCATTGCAAATTATCATATATGCATTTGCGAAAGGAGTGCGTAGTGCAAAATGACTTTCAATATTATTATTTTAATTATTATACTCATTTTATTGCAGCTAATCATTGGTCATCTATTACATGATGTAGGATTCTCATATACGCACAGCATTATCTTGATGTGCCTTCCCTTAGGAATCGGTTTGTTTTACCTACAATTATTTTATTACGAGCGTCGCTTCCCTAAGTGGAATATACCCATCCATGTTAAGATCAGACTAAAATACATGTATATACTCACTTTCTTCGAATATGTTGCGCTATACATTTGTATCTTTAGAATGTAATCATTTATCGTTTACATAGTAAACAGTTAATGAATTGTATCATCAGTTCTAATATTACATGTGCTAAGGATTAAGTATACGTGTCTGAGATATAAATAGATATTTCGCCTACTTTTAGGTGCTAGTTAAAAATACTGATATAAAAAAACTCCCGTCTAAGTTTTCATTTTTCAATGTCAACTTTAACGGGAGTTATTTATATGACTTAGATAATAAATCTTATTCTCAATAAAAGACTCAATTGATGCTGTAAAATACTACATTTGCTACTACTTAACTGCTGTCTAAATACTTCTATTTTAAAGTATCTCATCTATTTATCATTGATTTTTCAAAGCTTGTTTCACTTCTTCTACAGAGTCTGCAGAGATGCGCAATTGTGCCTGTTCATTGTCTGAAAGTGCTAATTCAACAATATTTTCGATACCTTTTTCACTTAAAACAGTTGGTACACCTAAACAGATATCAGAGAATCCATATTCTCCTTCTAACAATGCGATACTTGGTAATAAACGATGTTGATCCTTTAGAATTGCTTCAATCATTTCAAAAACTGCAGACGCAGGGGCATAATATGCAGAACCATTGCCAAGCAAAGCAACAATTTCAGCGCCACCCTTTCTTGTACGTTCTACAATTTGCTCTATTTGCGTATGATTCAACAATTGATGTAAAGGGACACCATTGACATTGGTTGAATTTACTAAAGGTACCATTGTATCACCGTGGCCGCCTAATACAAGCCCTCTAATATCTTTTATTGACACATTTAAAGCTTCTGCAATAAAGGATTGATATCGTGCAGTATCTAATACACCAGACTGTCCAATCACGCGTTCTTTCGGAAAACCTGACGCTTTTAACACAGAATAGGTCATCGCATCTACTGGATTAGTAAGTACGATAATTTTGCAATCCGGTGAATACTTTACAATTTCCTTCGTAACATCGAACATCACTTTTTCATTAATTTGTACTAAGTCATCTCTACTCATACCTGGTTTACGAGGACTTCCTGCAGTTATCACAACAATATCTGAATCGGCTGTATCAGCGTAATTCACGGAACCCGTCACTTTCGCATCAAAACCATATACCGGACTGCTTTCGAATATATCTAGCGCCTTACCCTTCACTTGTCCTTCGTTATCTGGTCGATCAATGAGCACTACATCAGCTAACTCATGCTGCGCAACAATAAATGCTAATGTAGCGCCTGTGTTACCAGCACCTATTATGGAAATTTTCTTTTTGGTCATAAAAACATCCCCTTAATCAAGCAATTTATATCTCAATTAAATTATAACACGCATTCATTTTAAACAATGATTGCAATTCATAAACTTAAGTTATCATCTTTACTTATGTTTGCGTTGGCGCTTAAACCATTTCCATATAATGAAAATGGCGAGGATAATCAGTACAATATATATAATGCGAGAATAAATATCCATATAATACACAATTGCATGCCAATTACCGCCGACTGCTTGACCTAAATAAATTAAAACAATATTCCATATTAATGTTCCTATCGTTGTAAATAGCATAAATAATGGTAGATTCATTCTTGTTAAACCAGCAGGTATAGAGATTAAACTTCTCAACAAAGGCACGAAACGACAAAAGAAAATAGTCCAATAACCATATTTATCAAACCACTGTATTGTTCTATCAATATCCTTCGTTTTTACACGAAGAAACTTTCCACATCGATTAACAAAACGATATAAATTACGTTCACCAATCCAAGCTCCTATTCCGTATAAGACGATTGCACCGACAACTGAACCAATTGTAGACGTAATGGTCACACCAATAAAACTTAAATCAGATTTAGTAGTCATAAAACCACCAAAAGTTAAAATAATTTCAGACGGTATAGGCGGAAAGACATTTTCTAGAAAAATTAAAAAAGCAATACCCCAATAACCATATTGTTCCATAAAGTGTGTAATCCACTGTTCCATGCATTACCTCCTCGTTATAATCACGCTTGCTCTATAAGTCATTTACTCGTGACTAGTTAAAAAAATGGTTAGTCAAACCATATAAATAAAATGTAAGTCCAAATAATACTAAGGAAAGTATAGTTAATATTAATGATAAAATCATTATCCGTTTAAAATGATGAATAAAAACAACGAATAAAATCGCAGCATTATAAAGGAAAAACAAACCAAATAAAGTTACCATCACAGTAATGTCAGGAAAAACGATGTTCAATATAGCAATAATCAAAGCAAATCCTAAAAATGGAAAAGTAATAAAGCGTTTTTGAAACTTGAGTTCTTTTCTATGGTGTTGTTCGTTCTGAGTATTCATTATTTACACTCCTTTTAAAATTAAATTAAGGGATATCGTGGCCTAATGAAGCCGTATAAACATCAAACCATTCTTGGTCTGTTAATGTTACCTCAAGTCCAGCGATTGCGTCATCAATCCGTTCTATCTTATGCGTACCCAACACTGGCATGATTGCGGCAGGATGTTTATCTAACCAAGCCATGATGATGCCATTCGTTGTCACATTATATTTCTGTGCTAATGGTGAAACAATTGCCATAATTCTTGCAGCCTTTTCATCAGCTAGATCAAAGAGCTTGCCACCAGCCATAGGGCTCCATGACATAATTTTAACATCATCTTTATACATATGATTAATGACACCATTGTCAATTGCATCTAATGTGTACGGTGACACTTCTAATTGATTTATTGTAATGTGTAATTTGTCACACACAAGGCATTTACTTAACAAATCATATTGCGATTTATTAAAATTCGAGACACCAAACGATCTCACTTTCCCCTCGCTTACTAAAGCCTTTAAAGCTTCTGTTACTTCATGGGGATCCATCAACGGTGATGGTCGATGGATAAGCAAACTATCTAAATAATCAACATTTAATTGTTGTAATGAACGGTCTACCGCTTTTTGAATATGTGTTTTACTATGATCATATCTGTGTCCCTGAATGTCTTGTTCAGGGCTTGATGGTAGTACGATACCACATTTCGTCACAATCTCAATTTCATCTCGTAATTGAGGTGATAATTTTAAAGCCTCACCAAAAATACCTTCGCATGTATAATTACCGTAAATATCGGCATGGTCCATCGTTGTGACCCCGCGCTCTACTAACTCATTTAAATAACGATTCAATTGTTGTGGTGTCCACTGCCAATCTTGTGCTCTCCAAAACCCTTGTATCACTTTTGAAAACGAGACATACTGATTTATTTTTACTTTATCCATTTAAAAACCAACACCTTTTATTTTATTAGATAATTAAGTGAACTGTAACATGTCTAATTTGTTGTGTATTTGATTTTCATCAATCTGTTCACCAATCATCACAATCGTTAATGGCATTTCATCATCAATAATTTGATAATCTGGGAGACCAAATGCATATTGAAATTCATAAGTTTCATGAGGCATATCACGAAATTTAACATATCCCTTTAATCTTAGAACATTATCTGGGAGCCGTAAAATAAATTGATAAAATAATTGACGATCAATCGGCCCAGAAAAATGGTATTGTACACTATTTATACCATGATGATGCATATGGCTTTCTTTAGTTGGCAATGATGTATTTGTAATCGTATCAAAAGCATCCATGTGCATATCTGCATAAGTTGTATAAAATTTGGGCGCTTCTGAATTAATTTTATCAATAGCTTTAAGATCATCATACGCATCACTTTTTAATAAATCCATTTTATTGACTACAATTGCATGACTTACTTCTAATTGTTCTTCCATCAATTGTGTTGTACTATGGGTATATTGGGTTCTGGTCAAAAATCTTGGTGCGTCTAATAATCCTATTACCATAGGTGTTTGGACATTAGCGACAATTTCAGGATCTTGGCATGCCGCAATAATTTCTATCGGATGTGCAATACCCGTCGCCTCAATTATAATATGGTGCATTGCACTTTTGTTAAGAAAATGTTTTAATTGTTTTATTAAATCTTGTTGCAAGTCACAACAGACGCAACCATTTAATACCGATGCGACTTCAACATCGTCGCTTAATGCAGCGCTATCTACATCTAAATTGCCGTATTCATTTACGATGATACTTGGGTTTTCATTTTTTCTTAATAAATATTTCACATAATTGCTAAGGAAAGTTGTTTTCCCACTACCTAAAAAACCTGTTACAATTGTAATAGGCGTGTTAGGTTGTTTAATATTTTTCATAAAATCACTCATTTCTTAAACACAAATGTTTGTGTAAAATTTAATTTATACATATAATTAAATTTTACTTGATAAAATATTAGATATCTTCTAAACTTTATACACACTTTATTTTAGCATGGCACAGTGCAAAAGTATGATTGAAGAAGTGTCAAACACAACGCAAGACGGATTCAGGTCCGATACAGAGAGAACAAAACGGATAGAATGTCTGGAGGAGAACTTATGTCTGAACCACTTAATTTAAAGGAACAACTTTGCTTTAGTTTGTATAATGCTCAAAGACAAGTAAATCGCTACTACTCAAATAATGTCTTTAAGAAATACAAACTGACTTACCCACAATTTTTAGTATTAACAATTTTATGGGCTGATTCACCTGTCAATGTAAAGAAAGTCGTAACAGAATTAGCATTAGATACAGGTACTGTATCTCCATTACTCAAGAGAATGGAACAAGTTGATTTAATCAAACGTGAACGTTCTGAAGTAGATCAACGTGAAGTGTTTATTCATTTAACTGACAAGAGTGAAGCAATTCGTCCAGAATTAGACACGGCTTGTCAAGATGTTGCTGTTGCATCATCATTAAGCCCAGATGAATCTCAAGAGTTAAATCGATTACTTTCAAAAGTAATCAATGCCTTCACTGAAGAAAAATCTAAATAATTTTTCACAACAAAAGTTTAGGTACTAGCTATTAAAAATTATTCCTTTAATATACTTGATTTATAAAGCGAGCTCAAACACTTATGTGTTTGAGCTCGTTTTTTCATAATAAATCATAACTCATATTCAACAGCTCTATCTACCGCGGTTTAAATGAATAACTAAAGATTTATTATTTATTTTAGATGTCTTCGTTTCCACGTTTATTTTAATCAGCATTAATGGCTACCATTTGGTGTAAATAACCATTCGTTTTATTCAATAGCGCCTGATAACTGCCATCTTCTAAAATAACGCCATCTTGCATAACTATAATTCTATCAAAATGTGGCAATAGTCTTAAATCATGTGTTGCCACTATCAAGGTTTGCACAGTTTGATGAATTGCTTCCATCACTTTATCGGTATGATATATATCCAATGCCGTTGTCGGCTCATCTAATATCCAAATAGGCGCATGTTTTAAAAACAACCTTGCTATTGCCAATCTTTGAACCTCTCCACCAGATAATGTTTGACCTGAAAGTGTAATCATTCTATCCAAATCAATATGCGCTAATCCCAAGTCATCAAGTACTTCTCTCATTTCATTATCACGCTTTTCAGCAAACAAATTCTCACGAACTGTTCCATCAAAAAGTTGTTGTGATTGTAATAAGGCATTTATATGACCATATTTTTCCTTATCCTTAATTTTCACTATATCTTGTTGGTTAAATAATATGCTCCCTTTTTCACTTTGATACAAACCTAGCATGAGTTGAAGTAATGAGCTTTTCCCTGAACCAGAAGGACCAACGATTGCAACATGTTCACCTTTGTTAATAGTACATTGAATATTGGATAACACATTACTTGATTGATTCCAATATTTAAAATCTACTGCTTGAATATCGAATAACAAATTAGCTTCATTCAAATCTCTTTGCATTTGTTCAGTACCTTGTATCATCGGATGCGCAATCACTTCATTTATATTTTCAATTGCTTCATCTGTATCACCTTTATAGTAAGCCACATTACTCATCGGAATGGCTTGTTCAAACAACGTTAACATCATGAGCACGATACTCGTTAAATAAACGACGTCTAATTGGTGATTTTGCACTTGGATAACACCCAAATATAAGGTAAAAAACAGTGCAACCATTGAGACAATATTTAAACTATACTCATACAGCGATAAAAATCGTTGCTCTTTCGCTTGTGCGTCTTCATATTGATCTAATTGATCTAACAATGCTGTTTTATAATATGTTGTTCTATCAAAACGAACGAGTTCTTCGTAACCTTCTTTATAATCGTAAAAGTGATTTAAAAAGCCACTTTGTACTTGATTGACTTGTTTTTTTAGTTGTCGCGCTTTTTTAGCACTCAACCAAGGTATAACTAATAAAGTTGCAATCATACTCACACAGATAATAATTGCATGTACATATGAAAAATAAATCATTGTTAAAACAGTTATCGTTGCTGTAATGCCAATAACTACTGGAGGATAATACACTCTCAGATAAATATTTTGTAGTGCTTCCACCCTACCAATCATACGCGCAATCAAATCGCTAGAATTAAATTTACGATATACATCGGGTATGACGGGTAATAATTTCTTGAAAAACTGAACTCTCACATTTCTCAACATCGTAAATGTCGCTCTGTGAGATAAAAGTCTTTCGATATAACGTGCAATCGCTCTTAGAAATCCAAACATTTTAACAGATACAATCAGGATCATTAAAGCGAATAAAGGCGCACCTAATGCACTTTGTGTAATCATGTACCCGCTTAAGAAGAACATACCCAACGCTACCAAACTACCAACGACACCAACTAGTATTGATAAAATCAAATCTTTGTCTATTTTAAATTGAATATGTGGTTTCATGTTGCATCACCACCTTGAGATGAATTTTTCATTGTCGTTTGCTCAACAGATGTTGCATAACCATTTTCTATTAATATGCGTTTATCTGCTTTGTTAATCGTATGTGATCTATGGGCAATCGTAATAATGGTCGCACTTTCAAATTCATGTGCAATCACATCTTGAATGGTTTGTTCTGTTTTCACATCTAAGCCGGTAGCGGGCTCATCAAAGATGATGAGCTCTGGTTGTGTCATTAATACTCTTGAGAGTTCTATACGTCTCATTTGCCCTCCTGAGAGCATTTCTCCACCTTCACCTATCCATGTATCTAAACCATCCGCTAAGCTCAGTACTTTTTCTTTCAGTCCTACATCATCTAATACCTTTAATATTCTAGCATCATCAACGTCTTGGAACATCGTAATGTTATCACGTATAGAAGCATTAAAAATATAAGGTGATTGGCTCAAAAAGCCAATACTTAAAGATGGATCCTTAAACGTTACTGAACCGGATTGGGGTTTGTAATTTTGTGTTATCAATTGTGCTAACGTTGATTTACCCGCACCACTTTTACCAACTAGTGCAATTTTCTCGCCTTGATAAATACTTAGATTAATATTTTTCAAAGCATAGGTGTCAGCTGCATCATATTTGAAATCAACCTGCGATAATTGAACAATGGGTGTTTGATACGTATCAATCTGTTTTTGAATCTTATGTTCTGCGGTTCCTTTATCTAAGACATCAAATACGACATCACTTGAACCTTCACTTTGTTTACCGGTATGAAACGATTGTCCAAGATCTTTAATTGAATTATAAAATTCTGGCGCTAAGATAATTGCAATTGCTGCTGTTTTAAAATCAATGTTATGAAATAAAATCAATCCTAAACCTGCTTCTAATGCAACCAAGCCAATACCTAACATACTAATAAATTCAAGCATGAGGCCTGATAAAAATGCACTCTTTAAGATGCGCATTGTCAAATCTCTAAATGTTGTACTTTCTTCATATAATGCCGCTTCAGTCTTATCTGTTCTATTAAAAAGCTTTAATGTAATAAGACCTTTAATTTTATTTAGAAATTGCTGACTAAATTGATTTAAATATGTCATTTTATCTTTAGATTCATCACGTGTTTTCAAGCCAAATATAATATAGAAAATAGGAATAAATGGTGCTGTAACAATCATAATTAATGCAGTATTTAAATGTATAAAACACATTGCCACAATGATCATCAGTGGAATCATCATCGATTTAAATACCTGTGGAAAATAACTGTTAAAGAAAGGAACAATGCCATCTATACTTTCTGTCAATGTGTTTATTTGCGCACCAATTGGTTCTTTTGAGCGTTGTAATATGAGCTGACGTCGCAAATCTCGTTTGACTTTTGAAGCCATACGATTACCTATCATTTGGTTCACTGTATTAAGTGTCGCACGTGCAATTAAAATCACCAATGTTATAAATAATAAAGCCAATACATCTTGATTGGTTTTTAATAACATGATATTTAAAATTTCAGCAATAGAAATATTTTGAACTACTACGGTTATGGCTAATAATGTACTAATAATAAACATCCATATAGGATATACTTTAAATTTTAAAGCTAAATTTGTTAATCTTTTCACAAAATATCACCTGCCACATATTATAAACACATTATATGAAATTTAAATGATTTCGCTCATTATCAAGTAACATTTTTTATGTTAATTTCATATTTCTGACATAAATTTAAAATTGATTTTTTATTACTCTGACAAAGCTACTAAAATATATATATTTTATATTATCTCATTCTTTGGTCTCATATTACGGTTTTAAGTAGCGTATTATATTTTTATTGTGCTATTATTGTTAGATGAAAATGCATAAAATTTAATAAGTACTATGAAAGTAGGTAAATTATGTTAATACTTGAATTAATTAAAGGTATTATTCTAGGTATCGTTGAAGGATTAACGGAATTTGCACCCGTTTCTTCTACTGGCCATATGATACTTGTCGATGACATGTGGCTAAAATCTAGTGAATTTTTAGGTTCACAATCCGCTTTTACATTTAAAATTGTAATCCAACTCGGTTCTGTGTTCGCAGGTGCTTGGGTATTCCGTGAACGTTATTTCGAAATGTTACATATTGGCAAATACAGACATGAACCCATTGACGGTATTGGCCAAAAACCAAAACGTTTAAACTTATTGCATATTATCGTTGGTATGATACCTGCTGGTGTCTTAGGATTACTCTTCGATGATGTCATCCAAGAATATCTTTTCAGTGTGCCTACTGTAATGATAGGACTATTTATCGGTGCTATATATATGATTATTGCTGATATTTACAGCAAAAAAGTTACCAATCCACGAAACGTGGACCAAATCAATTATTTCCAAGCATTTGTCATTGGTTTATCGCAAGCCATAGCTATGTGGCCAGGTTTTAGTAGATCAGGATCTACGATTTCCACTGGTGTCTTAATGAAAATGAATCATAAATCAGCATCTGACTTTACATTTATCATGGCAGTGCCAGTAATGCTTGCTGCAAGTGGTTTATCTTTAGTTAAAAATATGGAATATATCCACATGAGTGATATTGGCTTTTATGTTTTAGGTTTCTTAGCCGCATTTATTGTTGGTCTAATTGCCATTAAAACTTTCTTATACTTAATTAGTAAAATCAAACTGATTCCATTCGCTATTTATAGAATTGTCTTAGTAATCATTATCGCTATTCTTTATTTTGGCTTTGGTATTGGTCAAGGTATCACTGGTGAATAATTTAATAAAAAACAGGTAACTCCCCGATCAACGGGGTTTATCACAAACTGTCGACAAAGTCTCCGATTTTGTTGGCAGTTTTTTTGTGTATGGTTTTCGCAGACAGTATCTTAGCGTGTAGGTTTCGGCTAGTGTTGCTTTCCCAGGTATCGATCTAAATCACTGCCAATAATATATAGAAAATAATATAATATATAAATTGGGCAGTCGTAGTGTTTGTTATGTTGAATAAAACAACAGATAATAAATCCTATGTATACGCTATATTTACCGTTTATTTTCATGTAATATAGGGTATTGTGAAGATAGTATAAATTAAATGGAGGCAACGAGTATGGACAAAAAGCAATTAATTAAAACAATTATCACAGTAGCGCCTGTGTTTCTAGTACCGCTAATCGTCGAACGTAAACGCATCAAAGATCATCCAGATGTTAAAAAAGCTAGCGATGCGACAGTTAGCGCTTCTAAAACAGTTGCAGATAAATCTGTACATTTGAAAGATAATGTAGTTGAAAAATCTTCTAATGCGAAAGCATATGTTGTAGATAAAAAACACAACATGGATCAAAAGCGCGAACTTAAACGCATTGCAAAAGAAAATGATCCTGCTTATATCGAGAAAAAAGGCGAAAAATTAGAAAAAGAAAATCGCAAAGAAGCAGATAAAATGAACAAAATTCTGCAAAAAAATATCGATAAACGTCATAAAGAAGAAGAGAAAGCACGTCAAGAAAATGAAAAACAACGTATCAAAGATATGAAAAAATCTAACAAGCACATGGAAAAAGTTGGATTAACACCAGGTAAACTTGATGACGAAACTGAGAAAAAAGGCGAAAAGCTTGAAAAAGATAATCGTAAAGATGTAAATAAATTAAACAAATTGTTACAAAAAAACATCGACAAACGTCATAAAGAAGAAGAGAAAGTGCAAGAAAAAAATAAAAAAGCACGTTTATCTGAATTCAAAAAATATAAAGACTATGTGGCAAAAAGCGTTGTAAAACAAAACAACGAAGATAAAGGCAAATAAGCAAATGACACAAGTCATTATAGATGGAGATGCTTGTCCTGTAACCAATTCAATTATTGAATTGACGAAAGGGACAGGCATTTTTGTTACCGTCGTCCGTAGCTTTAGCCACTTCTCTACCGTCATTCAACCTGAACATGTCAATATTATTTATGTTGATGATGGGCCTGATGCTGTCGATTATAGAATAGTAAAACTGGTTCACTCTGATGATCTTGTTGTAACACAAGATTATGGACTCGCTAGTTTATTATTAAACAAAGCTAAAATTGTTATGCATCACAAAGGATTTATATATAATCAAGAAAATATCAATACGCTACTCGAACAACGACATGCAAGTGCACAGTTTAGAAAAAGTGGTGGTCGAACAAAAGGGCCGGCTACTTTTACAGAAGAAGATGTATCAAAATTCGAGTCTATATTTTCAAATTTAATTCATAAATATTTTTTAGAAACGGAGGATTAATCATGAAAAAAATTGCTATCTATTGTGGTGCCAGTAAAGGCAATGATGTTACATATATGAACGAAGCTTATCAATTAGGTAAGTACATGGCAGAACAAGGCTATGAACTCATTTTCGGTGCAGGTTCTGTAGGGATTATGGGCGCAATTCAAGATGGTGTATTGGATCATGGCGGCACTGCAATTGGTGTCATGCCTAAAATGTTAGATGAAAAAGAAATTACGAGTACTAAATTAACGAAGCTTATTTTAGTGGATTCCATGCATGAGAGAAAAAATAAAATGGCAGAGCTTGCCGATGCATTCGTGATGGCACCTGGTGGCGCTGGCTCACTAGAGGAATTTTTCGAAATGTATAGTTGGGCGCAAATTGGTATACACCAGAAACCGATAGCCATTTTTAACATCAATGCCTTTTTTGAACCTTTACAAACATTAATAAATCATATGATTAAAGAAGGCTTTATCGATCCAAAATATAAAGCACTTGCACCTTTATGCGCTACGCCAGAATCACTTTTTGAAACATTAAACAATTACCAACCTCTTGGCATTAGAACTTATGACTAAATCATGTTAATAAAATTAAGCAGCTATTATACACAAGCACTAGCTTATATAATCCGCGAAAAAAGGATGACTAATCGTAGGAAAGCGTCTGAGACATTTATTTTTGTCCCAGACGCTTTTTAATAATGAAGCATTATTTCGCCTTATCCCTCAATTTGACAATATCTATTTATATCCCAAACATTTAATATAATCTAACTTGAAATCTATCATTGAATAGTTAGCCTTTGACTTATAACAAAATTGCTAAGAGTTGTTTTAAAATCATTATAGCTACGATTAAAATAATGACTGATGACAATTTGTTCAATAGCATGATATATTTCCCTGTTTTATCTATGTTTCCAATCATTTTTCCAACTACTGCCAAGAAAATAAACCATAGCCAAGAAACAATAACAGTAGCTATAGTAAAGACCATTTTTTCAGTACCTTCATAAACTGCACCACTTGTCCCTATTACGCCTATGGTATCCATGATTGCATGGGGATTAAGTAATGATACAGACAGTGCAAAACCAATTTGCTTTTTAGCGGACATCGGTCGATATGATTGTAGTGTAACTGGACGTGTACGCCATAATGACCATGCCATATATAATAAAAATACCAGTCCAATACAATAAATTGTAATTTGTAGCACAGGCATCGATAACAATATCACAGAAATACCTATGACGGCTAACACGATTAAAAATGTATCACATAACCCTGCTGTTATAATAACTGGTAATGATTTGGTAATACTTTTATGGTTTGCACCTTGATTAAATACAAATACGTTTTGCGCCCCTAAAGGCAATATGAGCCCTAGCGCTAATAGTAATCCGTGAACGGCTGATTGCAACATACAAAACTACGCTCCTTTAATTATTACGTCTATTTTAACTATGCTATACTATATGCACAGAAATTGGACCCACCAGATGCAAATTAAAATACCAACCAGATAATATAGGAGCTATTTTATGTTCAAACCAAAATACAAGTAAATTATAGATGATATCATTTCACAAATAGATTCTGGAGATTTAGAACAAGGCATGCAATTACCTTCTCAACGAGATATGGCCTCGTTATATCAAGTGAACCGTTCCACCGTTATACAAGCACTCGATATTCTAAAAAGCCAGGGAATCATAGAAGGTAGAGAAAAACAACGCTTATATGTATCTGGAAATACTTGGCATACTTATATTAAAAACAATATTAATTGGCAAAACTATATTAGCCATAGTACGACTAAAAATAACCAATACTTTGTTCAACAAATTAATAAACTAGAATTTCACACTAACATGATACGATTGGGTACTGGTGAACTTGCTCCCGATCTTATACCTAATGAACAGTTCAAAGAAATTTTGAGCAAGTGTCATACTCCTGTGTTAAATACTAATTATGAACCACCCCAAGGCAACCTTAAGCTTAGAGAAGCAGTGGCACAATATATGCAAAAATTAGGTGTCGCATGTACTGTTGACCACATTTGTATTACATCAGGTGCATTACAAGGGTTAAAACTCATTGCAGATGGCTTACTCATTCTACAATCCAAGATTATTGTTGAATCACCTTCATACATTAATTCAATACGCACGTGGCATAATATGAGGGCCGATATTCAGCAAATAAGCATTTCTGATATTAAAAGTAATATTAATAATATTTTTAAAGTACAATCACAATATACAAACAGTATCTTTTATTGTATACCGACTTTACACAATCCAACACAACATAGTTATTCAACAGAAGAAAAACAAAAAATCATCATGCAATGTGAACAACATGGTATACCAATCGTAGAAGACGATGTGTATGGTGACTTATATTTCAATCATGAACGACCTAAACCATTAAAATCGTTTGATACAAAAGACAATATTTTATATATGAATAGCTTATCTAAAACAGTAAGTCCTGGTTTACGTGTCGGGTGGATTGTTGCCAAGCCTTCTGTCGCAGCACATTTAGCTGATTTAAAAATGCAAAATGACTATGGCGCAAGTTCTATATCACAATATATCGCATCAGAATGGTTAACACATCCACAATACCACGACCAACACCTCAAAGAGCTTAAGGAAAAGCTTTTAGTTAAAAGAAATTTGTTTTTAGAATCCTTGAAGAAATATTTTAGTGATTTCGGTTCATGGTCGATGCCAGATGGTTCATTTTATATTTGGTTCCAATTTAAGTTCTCCATCGATATGAAAAGACTTTTCGATGAAGCGATTGCAGAAAACATACTGATTAACCCTGGTGAAGTATATGATAAAGATGCGCGTGATTGTATCCGTTTCTCATATGCTTATATCGATGCCGAAGATATCGATGCAACTTTAAAGCATTTAAGCAAAATGATCCAAACACGTTTTACGCCACCGTCTTCCCACATTGGCAAAGGTAATCACGGTTGATAAGTATAAAAAGTGTTTCTGAACTGTGGTACATGCATAAATCTTTCTAACTTAAAAAAACTGATAAAGGCTGAAACAATTAAATTTGCCTCAGCCTCTATTTAACTTAATCTATATACATTTGTATAGATGATCATATACATTATCAAAACAACACTTCTCAGACATTTATTGTTAAATCTTTATAATATCGAACATGTTTTTTCAGTGGATGATACTTACTAAGTTCTGGGTATTCAAAATGATCAAAACGTTTCATACCAATTTTCTCCATAACTTTGCGTGAAGCTTCGTTATTTTCTGAAGTGAAAGCATATACTTCTTCAATGCCTTGTTCTTTAGCATATTTCAATACCGCAGCTGCGCCCTCAGTTGCAAAGCCATTGCCCCATACTTCTGGAATTAAGCGCCACCCAATTTCATAAAATGGCAATTCTTCAAATGTGTATTTACTTTCTTTAGGAACATAATTCAAGCCAATAAACCCTAGCCAGCCATTTGTTTCTTTAAGTTCTACAGCGAATAATCCTATGCCATTTGATTGGATCGCTTCATCCATTTTTTTCATATCGTGTTCTGAACGTTTATAGCTTAATAAACTAGGAAAATATCTCCGAACTTGCCGATTGGCATTCATTTGTTGAAATGGTAATAAGTCTGTTTCTCGCCAATCACGTAATCTCAACCGTTCAGTTTCAATATAAACTGTCATTCATTACACCTCTATACTTAAAGTAAATTTATATAGAAAAGTAACGCGTTATGAGCGCACTCATATCGCGTTACTTTTTTAGTATTTCAAAGAATATCCATTACGTTCTTGAAATATAGCTAATTAATTCAACGTTTACCGCAATTTCTTTTAAACGATTGCGTTCGCTTTTCGGTGCAGTAAATGTTGCATCGATAAAATCATTCTGATGATCTAGTTTATACGTCGCTACAAATGTATCCGTATCTGATTCGAAATTTGGCAAATGTGCAATAACACGTTTAATTTCACCCGTTGAATCTTTAATTTGTCTGCCAGTAATGCTTTCAATTTCTCTACCTAATTCTGGCAAAGTAATTGAACGGCCTTCTAATAAATTGAAATCTTGTTCATGCATAACGGTAACCTCTCTTCTATTCAAGGAAATTGTTAATTCACTTTATCTTTATATTCACATAAACGATAAAACATATTTATCAATTAACTTGTATTCCAACTTTTTATTTTAAATATTTTTATATGTGACGATTAAAACTTGTAATATCTTATAACGATACCCATTATAACAATTACTAAAACCAGTTTACAATGATTTCCTAGGAAATACTATTTAAGGATGTTTAAATAAGATGATATATAAATTATGATGCGTGATACCCTACGACTACTTTATGTCTTGGCATTAATATCTTTTTCTAAGTCGTCCGATTTATCTTTAAGTTTGTCTTGCTCTTTTTCTAATTTTTCTTTTTGCTTTTTCAAGTCTTTATTTTGCTTTTCAAGTTTATCGATATCTTTTTCTAAAGACGCTTTCTCATCATCTTTACCACATGCTGTTAGAGTAATGGTTGATGCTATTATGAGTGCCAGCCATTTTTTCATGTAATATCTCCTTTTTCATAATAATATATATTTTATCATTATTTATGCTTATCTTCATTATTTACCAATAAGTTTTTGACCATAACGACCTTATCCACATCATACCCCATATTAAAATTCATTTTTTGCATTTTTTGGTTCGAATAAGCTACAGTACTTTCTATTGTATGCGCCCCTTTATCTCGTGCCCATGCTTCAATCTCTTTTTTTAACTTAGTTGCAACACCCTGATTACGGTGAGTAGATTCAACATATAACATTTCAATTAATGCTGTTTTCAGTGTTTTATCATATCGTGCCCAAATAAAACCAATCAACTGTTCACCTTGTGTTTGAATCAATATTGTATCGTCACTGTATCTTAAACCATGTTCAATCATTTCAATACGCAAAGCAACAGAAAGTTTAGTCCTTTTATATGTAGTATTTTGCCGTTCCAGTTCTGCTTCATGCACTTCAGCAATTCGGTTAATATATTGTGTCTGTTTAATTGTTAATCGATTCATATATACTCCTTATAAAAGCTTGTTGATTTATATTATGATATTAGTCATAATAATTCTTATCTTATAAATATATTCTAAAAAAAGGTAGCGAAATTCAAATGAAATCCACTGATAAATTAATGCGTGAAAATAATGTGAAATCACTTAGATTAAATAATACAGATAGAGAAACGTTTGAAAATTATATGACTTATGTACGAGCTGATTTAAGCGTAAATCCACATGCATCTGAAAAAATGTTAAATCGCATTTTACATCAGTTATTACAGGCCGAAAAGGAAGGCACCCTCGCAATGGATTTCTTTAACCATGATCCTAAAGCGCATGCTAAAAACGAAATCAAAAAGTTACCTAATGAAACTATAACTAATATATTCAAATATATATTTCAACATATCTTATTATTTATAGGTATTTTTTGTTTTTTAAAAGGTTTTATTGGATTTTTCATTGGCGCAAAACGTTTATATATTTATACCTTCCCTCTTATGTTAATTGTCGGTTTCATTATCATTTTCTTATTTATTTGGGTAATATTTAAAACTGTGCAAATGCAATGTTTTACTAAATCACATTGGACATCGATTGGCACTTATATCAGCATTATCCTTTTATTATTTGCAACTTTCTATGTATTTTTTGTTCCACAATCTTTTTTAGCGATAGGCCCTTATCTCTTAATTAGTAATTGGACCTTTATCATTATTTCTTTTATCGTTATTCCAGTTTCACTCTATATCGATCATCACTTTATCAATAAAGATGCCAACACTTCTTTATAAACAGTGCATAGTGATAAAAAAGTAGGACAACGAAATCTTATTTAAAATATGATTTCATCGCCCTACTTTTATCTATTATTTAATATGTCTATATTAAATATTTAGTCCTTCTTTTTTCTCAACACGAATACTCACTAATAAGAAAATGAGTCCAATAACCGTTAATATAGGTGCTATTAAACTTAATGATGCTATAGGTAAATTCGTAACCACGACGCCTCCTATGAAGGCACCTAAAGCATTACCTAAATTAAATGCAGATTGATTCAACGTACTTGCAAGTGTTGGTGCATCTTGAGAGATTAAAGTACTCTTAAATTGTAATGACGGGCTCATACTAAAGCCAATCAAACCAAAGAAGAAGATGCCTGCTACCATTAAAATACTATTCATTTGAACGAAGTATAATAAGATGAAATATAGAATAAAGACGATAAAAATGATTTTTAAAGCTTTATTTAAATTCCAATCTGCCAGCTTACCACCAACGACATTACCAAGAGTAACCCCTATACCAAATATAATTAACAGATAAGAGATTAAGTTTTCTTGTACATTGGAGACATCTATGAGCACAGTAGAAATATAAGTAAAGTATGCAAACACACTACTAAAACCAAACAATGTCACTGCAAGCGTTAGCCACAAGCGCTTTTCTTTTAAAATTTGTAATTCATTTAAGACAGATGACTTAATCGTTTCACGTTGCATAGGAACAAAAATGATGATGCCAATCAGTGCAAGTGCCCCAATAATCGAAATAATAATAAACGTCATAGGCCAACCAAAGTTTTGACCAATTAATGTACCAAAAGGTACACCTAATATATTACTCATACTTAACCCCATAAACATAAGTGCCATTGCGCTCGCACGCTTTTCAGGTCTTACCATACTTGCCGCAAGTATAGAACCAATACCAAAGAACGAACCATGTGCTAAAGAGGTAATAATTCGACTTGTCATCATAAACCCATAATTAGGACTAAACGATGCTGTAAGATTCCCTATAATAAATATTCCCATCAATACAATCAACAAATATTTTCTATTCCATTTTATTGTCAACATAACTATGATAGGTCCACCGATTGCTACACCCAATGCATAACCAGTGATCAATTGTCCTGCTTGACTCACCGTCACGTCAAAATCTCGTGCAATATTAGGCAATAACCCCATAATAACAAACTCTGTCATGCCAATTGCAAACGCACCAATTGCAAGCATCCATATCGCTATAGGATATTTCATTTTCGACTTACCTCCCGTTACGTATTTTTTAAACATGATTGTGATTATACTAAAATGCGATTGCTTAAAACAAGGGTATTGCTTAATTTTTACTGTTTTTTATATAAATCCGCTTACATTATATGTGTAGTTAAAATTAATCGCACATATAAAAAATGTTGATCATTCAAATCTAAAATAACATCTTACAAAAGTTATTTTAAAAATGAACCATCAACACGAAGGTATACTGATTTAGTTTATAAGTAAGGCATCTACAAAGAACCAAATCACCATAATAATCATAATGATTGCCTGTGCTACTGAGCTTGCTAAAAAGGCAACGACCGAACCAAAGCTCGCTTTTAGCGCTTTAGTTAAGTTAGGCTCTTGAATCATTTCTACAACAAGCACTGCAACAAATGGAACTATAATAATGCCAAAAGGTGGAAAGACAAAACAACCGACGATGACACCGACAAGTGCAACCAGTTCACTTAACTTTGAACCACCAAATTTATTTACAAAGTATTTATTCATAATAAAATCAGCAACAAGAATAAATACCGTGAATAATATCATAGAAACATAAAATACCCATGATAAGTTGCCATTATGAAAACCAAATTGATAAATTAAAAAACCGACCCATAACACTAATACTGAAGGAATAATGGGTTTAATTAATCCAATAAATGCTAAAACAAATGCTGCTATAATACATAGCCATAAAATTACTGTCATGATTATCTACTCCATACTTTCTTCTGTAAATTTTTGATCTTTAGTAAAGAAAATCAGTATCATGCCAACAAATATTGAAGCTGCTGAGACATAAAATACATTGCCTAAACCAACCCATTGACTCATGATACCACCTAATAAATTCCCACATAATTGACCAATAACCATCGCATTAGCAAATAATGTCGACGCATAACCCGGAAAATCTGGTAATATATCTTGGAAATAGCTAATACCTAGCCCAAGTAAAATTGCTAAAAATATGGCTAAGAATACTTGGCCAACAAACATCATTACAAGGCTTTCGAATACCCCAATGCTAAAGTAAAATAATCCACCAAATAAGCCGCCTAATATTAATAGTGTGCGCGTTGTTAATTTAGCAGATAAAATACCGAGTAATACCATAAATGGTACTTCTAATCCTGCACATAAACTTGCCAAACCGCCGACAAACCCTTCAGGTTCATTTAAATAGTTTGTAACGAACAATGGCATATTCAACGTATACATCCATTGCCCAATATGCAATAAGATAAACGCTAAAAATGGAACTAATAATACTTTATCTTTTAACATATTTGGTGCAGCTGCTTCTACATGGTTCACATCGGAAACAGTGTGTTCCGTTTTAATATCTTTAAAAAAGAAAACTTGCAGTAGTAAAGTGAAGATTATAATTGTAATGGTGCCCCCAAACAGCCCAGAATAACCATTTGCGCTTAATAGCAAAGCACCTATTAAAGGACCGAATAAAAATCCAAATGAAAACATTGATCTCAAAACAGCATTTGCAAATTTGGCTTTATTTTTAGACGCGGAGGCATTAATTGATTCTCTTGCCGAGGCATACATTTGTGGCATTGCAGGTGCAAAACACCCTTGAAAAATCGCATACATCGCTATAAAAATCCAAATTTCATGAATATAAAAATAAATAGAAAAACTTACGGCCCCCATAAACAGGGCAGCAACAATAATCAATTTCCTATTTATATTTCGCGTATCTGAAAATCGTGCCACAATTGTATTTACAATAAATTGACTTATTGCTGCTAAAGCTAATAATAACCCGTATTGAGGGGACGTCATTCCTAAATCATTTGTAGCAAATAACACTAAATAAGGTACGGTAATCGCAATTCCCATTCCCAATAGCATCATATTAATTACAAATAATTTGTAATTCTTGATATGTAATAAGGCACTAAACATATAGCCAACCTCTATTCAATAAATAATATGTTCAACAGTGTGAAAGTAAGTATTCCAATATGGAAATATTTCTAACTATAAGAAAGTTGAGATGGTTTGTCGTTTATGATTCAACATATTCCATCATTAAATTGATAAATGATTCTACTTGAGGTAATTGCTTCATACTCGCATCGTAGCTTAAAAATGTTGAACGAATCAATGGTTTTTCATCAATATTTACACGTTCGAATTCAAATTGCTCTCGATCGAGATGTTTCATCATAATTTCAGGTAAAATCGTAACGCCTACACCATTCAATAACATTTCTTTACATGTAGCAACTTGGTCAACAGTAATCATCGCATGATAATCTTGACCTATTTGACTACCATACCATTCTTTTATCTGATTAATATAAATTGGATCAGCTTGAAATTCAATAAATGGCATCTTATCTACTTCATCATTGCGATTTTTGGGATGAATAAAGAAATGTTCATCATTGAAAAGATGCGTATTACTTAAATTCATCATTTTATTACCACGAATAATCATGACATGGTAATCTCTATGATTTGCTTTTATCTGTTCACTTGAACCTACTTGAACTTGAATTTCTACGTTTGGAAATTGTCGTGTATATAAGTTTAAAACTTCTGGCAATAATGTTTGTCCAATTAAAGATGAACAACCAATCGATATCGTACCATTTACTTCGCCAATATGCGCTTGCATTTTGTCTAAGAATAGACGTTCTCTATTAAGCATTTCTCTAGCATGCTCAATAATCATTGCGCCTTCAGTAGTCGTAATCAATTGTTTCTTTGTTCGAATAAATACATTTACGCCAAAAGCATTCTCAATGGCCTTTAGACGTTGCGTGACTGCAGGTTGAGAAATATATAATATTTCTGCTGCTTTCCTAAGTGTTTTAGTTTCATCAAGCGTAGTTAACAAGCGATAATCGTCTATCTTCATAATTATCCCCCTATTTTTTATGCACGTTTCTGTAGCCGCTTCCATTTCATTACACATGTTTTCCATTATGCCCATAATGTAACCTGTAAACAAACTGACTCATACTTCAATACGCACGTTTTATCTCAATATTTCATTTCATACTAACCACAATCACCTTTTCAGTTCGTCCTCGCTACTTTCACTATAGTTCAGCAATTAAAATAAATAAAAGACATTCAAGTTATGTTTCAAATGTCTTTTATTCTATGTGTATGGTTCACTATAACACGTTTTTTTAATGACTCCTATACTATTTTTCAAAGGATTACATACTGCATAATGAGCGATTAAGTTTGTTATGCATATTAATCAGTTTCTAATTTTCTTTGGATATAGATGAAGACTTCTGACTCCATTGTTCAAATGTACCTTTTTTATGCTGAGATTTTGTTTCAGATCTTTCATTTTTCGCTTGTTTGATGTGTTTTTCTTGTTTGTGCGAGGGCTTATGCTTGTGTGTTTTAGCTTTATGATCTTTCGGTTTATGCTGTGCTTGCGTTTTTGTAACACCTTGCTTATGTTGCTTTGCCTTTTGTTTAATTTTATAAAAGCAATACATAATCTTATCTTGCATCGATTGAAAATCTGCATCAATTTTAATCATTAATTGATGTGCAATTACATAAGCTTCGTGATACTGCTTTCTCGTAATTTGCCCTGACTCTAAAGCGCGTTCTAAATCTTCTTGGTCTACAAGTTCATATTCGCCATTGGGTAATACAAGTACATCCAGACATAAATCAATTGTGCGTGCATTACCTTTTTGTGTAACATTTTTTATATTTATATCAAAATAATATTCCAACGGATTGCCCTTGTCATCTATCATCACTGTAATACTATAGCGCTTTTTCTCAGGTAAGATTTGTAACCATTGATAGTTATCATCAGCAACAATAATATTTTGACCTACAACTGAAACCTCTAATGGTTCTCGTACTTTATTCATTGTGACCAAACCAATGATTCCTTTGAACTTATTATTGTTCACCTTGACCTCAGTATATTCTCTATCAATGATGCGACGCCAGTGACGCTTATCGATATATTTTACTTTCACTGTCACCAACTCCTTAACATTATTATATAAAACTGTCTTCTTTATGTCATCTCATGAATTATATTGTCAGCATTCAATTTGCACTGCAGAAAATTTGATTATTATTATTGTACTATATTTCATAGCGTAAAAGCGAAATTGACAATCTTTATGAATTCTGTTAAATTTTATCTATATTTTTCTGAAAATTCTATAAATAAAGGAGATAGAACCATGGCAGTTATTCAAAGACCATTTAGAGCCGATCATGTCGGTAGTTTATTACGTCCTGAACGCTTAAAACAAGCACGCCAGGATTACCAAAACAACATTATCGATGCACAGGCATTGAAACAAGTTGAAGATGAGGAAATTGAGCACATCATTGAAAAACAACTTGAAATTGGATTACATAGTATCACTGATGGAGAGTTTCGCAGAAGTTGGTGGCATTTCGATTTCCTAGAAAATTTAAATGGCGTAGAAGGTTATACCTCAGACCGTGGTTTAGAATTCGAAGGTGTAGAGACACGAAATCACAATGTTAAAATCATTAGCAAAGTACAATTCAATCCAGATCATCCTCACTTTGAGCATTTCAAATTTTTACATGACAAAGTAGATGGACGTGCTACATCTAAAGTCTCTATACCAAGCCCTAATCAATTATTTCATCCTAATATTTTAAATGAAGAGATTTATCCAGATATCGAAGACTTTGCGCATGACGTCGCAAAAGCCTATCATGATAGCCTACTTAAATTTTACGAATTAGGCGCACGTTACATTCAATTAGACGATGTTTATTGGGCAAACCTAACTTCAGGTACACAAAAGACGCGTGGTCGTGATCGAACTGAAGAAGAAAAAGAAGCTGCACGTCAACTTGCCTATCAAGTTGTCAATGAAGCTGTTAAAGATTTACCAGAAGATTTACTCATTACCACACACATTTGCCGTGGTAACTATCAATCTACTTGGGCAATTTCAGGTGGCTATGAACCTGTAGCACCTTATTTATTCCAAGAACAACTTGGTGGGTTTTTCTTAGAATATGATGATGAACGTTCTGGTGACTTTGAACCTTTACGTTTCTTCCCTAAAGACAAATCTGCAGCAGTGTTAGGATTATTTACATCAAAAAATGGTGACTTAGAAGATAAAGCAACGATTCTTAAGCGTATTGAAGAAGCACAAAAATACATTACTTTAGATCAAATATGCTTAAGCCCTCAATGTGGCTTTGCTTCTACAGAAGAAGGAAATAAATTGACTGAAGACGCGCAATGGAAAAAATTAGCTTACGTTGTCGAAATTGCAAATGAAGTCTTTGGCACTGCGAAGTAATTTTAAATATCTTGTCTTACGCAAATATGATAAATGAAGAGATTGCATATTAAAACAACCCATTTTATGGCGATGTGATCTTAGATATATCATAAATTAAGCTACGTTTCTTTAAATAAATGAGACATTACATTTTCAATTCAATCATCTACTGCTTAATTCAAAAAAGAGTCTGGGGCATCTATTTATGTCCCAGACTCTTTCACTTATTTATTATTTTTTTCTATTTCATCTGCCGTTAAAGCATAGCGTTCATTTATCTCTGTTAATTCTGGATAATGTTTATTTAGCCACTCTTTACTAAGCAACTCAAAATGTTCAAATTCAAAGCCTGGTTGACACATACAGCCAACCAAAGCATATGCATTTTCATCTTCTACGCTAGATGCAAAAATCGTACCTTTAGGAACGACGTATTGTAATACGTCACCCGCTTCAATATGCTTACCTAATGTCACCTTTTCATATTGACCATTCGGAGAAATCATGTGAATTGTGAGTGAATCCCCCTCATGATGATACCAAATTTCATCAGCATCGATACGATGAAAATGTGAAATATTATGATAAGTTAACAAAAAATAAATACTTGTGTAAGCTGCTCTATCCATGTCTTTATCAAGGTTACCTTTGATAACTTCTTTATAATAGCCACCTTCTGGATGCGGTTGCAATGCTAATTGTGAAATCCAACGTTGTACTGTTTGTTCCATACTACTTCAAATCCACATTATGGAATACATTTTGTACATCGTCTAAATCTTCTAACGCTTCTACTAATGTTTCAAATGTTTCTTGGTCTTCTGCTGATAACTCAATATCTGTTTGTGGTAACATTTCAAATTCAGCTACTTTAAATGTATCAACGCCTGTTTCACGTAATGCATCTTGCACCTGAGCGAATTGATCCGGTTCAGCATAGACAATCGTTAATCCATTCTCATCTATAACATCTCTCACATCTATATCTTGTTCCATTAATGCTTCCAATATATCATCCGCTGATTTATCTTCTATACCAAAGACTGCCGTGTATTCAAACATATACGCAACCGAACCAGAGACACCCATGTTGCCACCGTTTTTACCAAAAGCTGCACGAACATCAGAAGCTGTTCTATTCACATTATCAGTCAAAGCATCTACGATAATCATTGAACCACTTGGACCGAATCCCTCGTATCGTAGTTCGTCGTAGTTCTCTTCACCAGAACCTTTTGCTTTTTCAATCGCTTTTTCAATAATATGGTTAGGCACTGAATATGTCTTCGCGCGTTCTAAAGTTAGACGCAATGCTTGGTTTGACTCAGGATCTGGTTCTCCAGATTTAGCAGCCACATAAATTTCTTTACCAAATTTAGCATAAATTCTACTTGTATTTTTATCCTTTTGGGCCTTTTTTTCCTTAATATTATTCCATTTACGTCCCATATTTCCATCTCACTTTCTCAATAACTACATTGATTAACATGTTATATTATACAATAATTTCCACAGAGAATATAGATGTAAGCCCATAACATCCATTTTGTTTATTCACCTTATATACTAAAAAACAGGCGTGGGTTTACCTGGGCTAACGCTCACGCATATGTCTCACAAGCATTTTTACGTGTCATATCTATGTTTTAGCTTATGCATAAAGACGACGCTATTCTATAAAAATATAAACATCTTTTCTTTAAACAAGTGAGAACATTGCATTTTGAATATAGCCATCTACTCCCTAATTGAAAACGAGCCCAAGACATCTATTTATGTCTCAGGCTCGTCGTTATATTTATATTCTATTTTCACATAAAAATTTCGTGTTAATAATGAATGATTATTTTACATATGCTTCAATATCATCAAGAAGAGTCTCATATTTTTCTGCGTTGTCGTCATTCATAAATAAGTAGACTTTACGTTCATCTTCTGTTGAACGTATTTTACTTACTCTGTCTTGATCGATTAAGCGACGGATAGATGCAAGCACCTTCGTTCTACTCAACTCTAATTCCGTTGTTGCAATTTTTAAAAATGGTTGCATTAGCATATTTTTGTTCCTACAGTTATGTCGTATAAGCTCTAAGATAGCTACATCATTCATTGTTAACTTATAGGTTTCTTCAACGTAATGCATCACACGTTTATACTTTTTATAAACATTTAAAAATTGCGCTTTTTTCTCTTCATTCATTGTTGTTACACCTCCAAATGCTAGTAAGCAATACAATATAATTATCCATAAAATGTAATTGCTTGTCCTTATCATTTGTAATTATAGGTTTGTCAAAATTGCGAACAATAATAAATTAAGTTTCATAACGCTTTTTCAATATTGCATTTTATAAATTTTATTATGTGTTGATCATTTATATATATCAATAATGTGCACTGTATTATAATCTAAATTTAATGTCAAAGTTTCTTCTTCAAAATGATGCTCAAACACACTGAATTCAGGTTTATTATATTCATCTATTTTCTTAATACATTCATTTGACCATTGATAATGGTTACGTAAGTGCTCAGGAATCGCGTAATTAATATTACCGTACACGTTGCTTATAGTTTCATAAAAAATAACATAAGCACGTCGCAACATCATATCCTTAAAGTTGATATGAATTTGGATGTTTTGTTCTTCGTGATCTAAAGCATTTTCACTCTCAACTACACGCCAGTCACCCACAAAAATTGTGATTTTGTGTGGGTGATGTGCTACCGTATAATAATCATATTCTTTCACGCTAGATTTACTCTTTCCCATTAATCTTTCATATATATTACCTAGAATAGAACGGAATCCATTTCTATCATATAAATACAATGCATGTTTCTTATCCTCTTGTTTAACTAAATCTATACCGACACCAAAGAAGTTTCCACGCGCTTTCTTAAACATACTCATCAATAATGGCGGACTTTCTATTAACTCCATATGATCATCATTTTTTTAATATTACTGAATTTAAACACTTCTTTGGTAAGTAACTCTTCATAATCTTCATTAAGATAAGGTGATGATAATTTATGATTATCAATAAAATAGTAATCAAATCCAATGCGCTTCAATTGAGGCTCCATATTTTTAAAAACTTCTGGCTAATTGAATAAATGTGTAATATCAACACCAAATTTCACATTTTTTCTATAAAGTTGTATTTTAATGATATTGCGATATATTTCTTTAAGGGGCATCGTTGAAAGATCAAAGACGTAGCTGACCGAGTGCATGCTATCTTCTAACAACTCAGGGTGTGATTGTACATATGATTTGTATTGACTATAGATCTCATCTATATAAATATTCACTTCTTCATCTGTTTGAATTTGAAATGCTATATTAACATTCGTATTCAACACAAATTTTATAAAACCGCAATCCACATCTGTTGTAAAAGCATCTCGTAATGATTCAACATCTATCATGCAATAAACTAATACTTTTTGTGTGCCTTCAAAGATGTAGCGCATACTTTGGTTATCAAATAAATTACGAAATTCTTCTAAAGAATGAATTTGAATGACAATTGCATCGTTGTTCGATTCTGCCATTTCATTGATATCTAAACAAATATAATTATTTTGGACATTTAGTTTCTGTAATTTTTTAGCAATGATTTGTTGTGTTTCCTCAAAGTTTTGCTCATCATCTTTGGTTTACTACATTAAAGACTTTATCTGATTTTGTAAGTTGTCAATTTTCTTTAGGTGAATATCCAAAATAATGTTTAAATTTTTTACTATAACTCGCAAAACTACTAAAACCATATGCATCTGAAATTTCAGAAATCGTAAGTTTCCCTTCTAATAATGGGCCGATTGATACTGGTAATTTTAATGTATCTACATAAGTTTTGAATCGCATGCCTAGTGTATTATAAAATTGGCTTGATATATTTGATTGCGATATAAACACTTTATTAGCAATTGCTTTCAATGTTAGCCTTTTATGTAAATGTGTATTTACATAATCTAACATTTCACCTGTAATACCATAAAATGAATAATCTGTTTGTTGTTTTAAATAATTAACATCAATCTTAGCTTCTGTCGCAATAATATCAACGATTTTATACATATAAGTTTCATATAGTTCATTTGTCAGTGTTTGATCTAAATGATGCTTAGCTAAATTTAATAAAGCCTCAAATAATCTGCTCGAAGATCGTATCAACTTAGATGTATATTGATACTCAAAAAATGAATACCCTCGCTCATGAAACCAATCACTAGAAATATATAATAATAACGACATTTCGTTTCTTTTGATTCTAAATATTTCTGTATTATTCACGATAAGTAAATCTTCTTCAACTTCTACATTTGTTATAAAATGCTGTACTTCAACGGCATCCTTTAAAGGAAATAATAATAATATACCGTCTGTCACGCGCTTAGTAGGATACTTGTCCTTAGAAATAATATTTAAGCATTACGCTTTCATAATTTAACCTCTTTCGAATATTATCATACGCTATGCATTAAACGCTCACTTCACTATTAATTCTAGCTTAATCACGTCATACCCCAAAATTTCAATTAACATGTTTTTAGTCTTTAGGTAATTTTGAATAAAATAATTAATTTTGTCAACATTTTTTGTATTAATCGAACTAAATTTTAAAATACAGCTATAGTATTATTAAACTTTTAAATAGTTCACAAAATTTAAAATTACACTAGATTTTAAAAAAAACCCTTATAAATTACTGTAGAAAGTAATTTTAAGGGTGTAATAACATTTTTGGATTATATATACTTTATTTAACTATTTTCTCATTCTGTTGGCAAGTCTTAATACATATTTTATAATATGAAGTAAGTTAATAAACAAGTTGAAACCCATTTCTCTCGGTGAGAACTGACCCCGTTTCATGCGGTTAAAGTCATATAACGTATAGAGTAAAAATAGCAATAATCCTACAACTGTAATAATTGTATGGAAAATTGGATTCTGGATAAACATACCTATTAAACTTGCAACAATTAATGCAATGAGTGTTACAAAAAGGTATTTACCCATGCTCGCTGCATTTCCAATAACGAAAAATCCAATCAATCCAAATACAATAAAGGCAGATATGGCTAATATAATATTCTTATAAAAAACCTCTGGCCCTAAATTCTGTAAATACACCGTAAACGTTGCATAGGATAGCAACCCAAGTATAATGGCATAGATATGAGAAATCACAAGCCCATACTTACGCGCTCTATTAAAAATTAAAGTTATTAATACTAAACCGAGCAGTACAAAAGAAAGTGGTTGTCTCCATGACATTGGTAGGTATTGTCCAAAATAACAACCTATTCCAAAAATAATCCAATAATATACAAAAAAGAGCCATACTTTTCCGTATGCATGTGATTTTGATTGTTCTTTAGTCTTTTTTTGCTGGTTATTAACATGTTGTGCTGTTTCAGCCAACGCAATCACTCCTTAATTCCAAAAGCTACTATAAAATAAATAAAACATATGCGTTTAATCATAACATTAAACGTCTATATTAATAGCATGTACTTTTTAAATTTTCCACAAAATTAATGCGTAATACTTTAATGTTCACGTTTTTTCAAATAAACAAACATTGAATATACAATATTTTTAAAATTTATTATTTATAGACTTTTTTTATATCCGCTTATGTTACATTTGAAATAAATATCATCTTACTTGAAATAACAGAAAGACTTGTAAATGGCGCAGTAAAAGTATTTATTTCATATAAACATGGCATTACGAAATTTTAATAATATTACATCTTGATAACAACGTACACAAAGCAAATGATTTTTGTTAGTATGGAATGTGAATTCAGATTAAAAACACTAACGAATATATTTAATACATATTTACGGTTAGATATATAGGAATTGAAGGAGGAGTTCTTTTGAAAAAGTTAGCATTTGCAGTTACAGCAGCTTCAGGCGCGGCAGCCGTTATCGCCAATCATGAAGCCGATGCGTCAACACAACATACAGTAAAATCTGGTGAGTCACTTTGGTCAATTTCACAACAATACGGTGTTTCAGTAGACGAAATCAAACAAAGCAATAACATCAATAATAATATAGTATTCCCGGGACAAGTTATTGAAATTGGTGGAAGTAGCTCACAAGAAAGTGGATCTACATCAAATAACACTTCAAATGGTTCATCACATACAGTTCAATCTGGTGAATCACTAAACATTATTGCGAATCAATATGGCGTGTCAGTTGATGAAATCATTGCAGCTAATAATTTAAATGGATATTTAATACATCCTAATCAAACACTAACAATTCCAGATACTACAGGAACAGGTGGTTCAGGTGGAACTGCTACAGAAACACCAAGTTCAAATACAGGTGGTTCTACAGCAAGTGATGCTAACCTATATGACTGGGGACAATGTACTTGGCATGTATTTAACCGTAGAGCAGAAACTGGTCAACCAATCAGTACTTACTGGTGGAACGCTGATCACTGGGCTGATAATGCAGCAGCAGATGGTTATACAGTTAATAATGCACCTACAGCAGGTTCAATCATGCAAAACTTCGAAGGACCTGTAGGTCACGTAGCTTATGTTGAACGCGTTAATCCAGATGGTAGTATTTTAATTTCAGAAATGAACTATAATACACCACCAGGTACAGTTGATTACCGTACAATCCCAGCTTCACAAGCTTCAAGCTATAACTACATTCACTAAGTATATATTCAAGCGAGTCTGGGACATAAATAGATGTCACAGGCTCTTTTTCATTTAGGCAGTAGATGTCTGAATTAAAAATTCGCTTATATCAAGCTTTTTTCAATCCTAGTCATCCTTGCCGAGGTAGGACTACGAAATCTCTATTAGAAAATTTGATTTCTGTCCCACTCCCGTTTTTTCTCCTCTTATTTATTATTAATATTCCCACCTATGCGCCCTATCGCTGTATAAATAAAAAGAACGAGCAGATAAACACAATTGTTAAACAATTGGTTTTCGCTCGTTCTTTTAGTAAATCAATTGATATCTATCTAATGTATGTAAATACCAATCAACAAGTGCCTATAGTGTAAGAAAATTACTATCTATAAGAAAATATTTATAATGTAGTAAATAATTGCTGCAACAAGTGCAGAAATTGGTAATGTAATTACCCATGTGATAATCATACGTTGTGCTGTATTCCATTTCACACCTTTAATACGGTTAGATGAACCAACACCTAGAATAGATGAAGATACAACATGTGTTGTGGATAATGGGAAATGTAAAGATGATGCAACAAATATTGTTAATGCAGATGATAAATCTGCAGCTGCACCATTAGCTGGACGTATTTTCATAATATTACCACCAACTGTTTTGATAATTTTCCAACCACCAACAGCTGTACCTAGTCCCATTGCAGTAGCACAGGCAACTTTAACCCATAATTGCGGTTCAACGCTTGTACCTGTTTGAATATTAGCAACTATTAAAGCCAATGTAATAATCCCCATTGATTTTTGCGCATCATTTGTACCATGAGAAAATGATTGCAGTGATGCTGTGAAAATTTGGAAAAATCTAAAATTACGATTAGACTTTGTAAGATTTGCATTTTTAAATACAACTTTTACAATTGAATACATGATAAAACCAACACAAAATGCAATAATCGGTGATACGAGTAAAACAACGATGATTTTCGTGAATCCTTCATAATGTAATACTGCAAATGAACCTTGCGAAGCAATTGCTGCCCCGGCGATAGAACCAATTAATGCGTGTGATGACGAACTTGGTATACCGTAATACCATGTGATTAAATTCCATAAAATAGCTGCGATGATGGCTGCTAATACGACAACAAGACCATTTTCTAATTTAAATGGGTCTACAATATCTTTCGTAATTGTCCCTGCAACCCCAGTGAAAGTTAAAGCACCAATAAAATTCATCACTGATGCTAAAAGTATCGCAGTTCTAGGCGTTAAGGCACGAGTAGAAACAGCAGTAGCAACAGCATTGGCTGTATCATGGAAACCATTGATAAAGTCAAATATAAGTGAAAAAATAACAATAGCTACTGTGATGATCAAAATATATTCCATAAGTTAGGACTCCTTAGCTATTTTTCATGATTATTGTTTCAAAGTTATTTGCTACAGCTTGACATTTATCTGCAATCTCTTCCATGCTTTCATATATTTCTTTTATTTTAATAAGTGTGATTGGATCTGTTTCACTATTAAATATGTGTTTAATTGATTGACGTAAAATACCGTCACAATTTGTTTCAAATTCTTTTATGTTAATAGAATGGATACGCATATGCGATAATTTTTTCTCTACAAGCAAACCAACAGCTAATTTCATTTCTGCGATTGCTTTTTGGATATTATCTACAAATTCAGCCATGTATTCATCTGTATATTCAATAGAATACATTTCGAACATGCCTGATGTTTCTTCAATTGCATCTAAAACATCATCAATAGCGTTACATAAAGAGAGGATATCCTCACGTTCAATTGGTGTAATAAAAGTTTGGTTTAAGTCTGAAATCACTTGATGCATTAATTCATCGCCGTGTGATTCATACGTTTTAATATTGTCTGAGTATGCTTTAAGGTCTAAATGCGTATTAAACTCCATTTTCCCAAATTCAATTGCTGCTCTGTCTAAGTTGAAAACCATTTCTTCAAGTTTCACCATGAACTTATCTTTTTTCTTGTTAAACATTCAAAAAATCCTCCATTTACAGCGATTGTCCTCAATCACCTTCAATAAATTTAAAAAAATTTAAAATCCTTTAAGACAAATTAAGATTGGCAAGATTTACAATTTGCTCATTTTTTGCCAGTATAACAGCATTTGTTAATTATATGTAAATGAGCATTTGCTTATATTAGTTTAAAAAATCTCACAAATGTTGATTTATCCTTATTTGAAAATAGCACAAAATTTACAATACTACAATTGCATTTACAAATTCTTAACATTTCATTTTCATTAATTTAATAAAATGATTTTCATACATTATGAATACAGAATACATCTCTATCAAAAATGATGATTTGTACTTATGCTTTATAATATCGCATTGTATCTAATGAGATTTTTAAATAAAACTCACATTAGATATAATTGCACATTTACTTTTCGGATTCAACAATTACTTTTATAAATACGCAAATGATTTCATAGTTTCTGTTAACACTTCATCTGTACACAATGATGTTTTCAATAAAAAATTGTCGACACATATAGTCATTTGCCGACAATGCCTCTAGATTATATATAAGCAACGCAATCTGATATTGCTACAGTATAAGATGAAATTCTTTTTTTTAAAATTTGATGTCAATCTAATCTCATAAGTAATGCTTATATATTTTGTGATAATTTTGCTACAATTTCATTTTGATTCGGGAAAATAAATTTAACTACTGTTCCTTTATCTAATTCTGAATGAATACGCACGCATATGCTCAGTTTTTCTTTAACGTGATTAACCAAATATAAACCTAAACCTGATGATGCCGTATTATTTCTATTTGAAGTAGACGTAAATCCTTTATCAAAAATTCTAGGTAAATCCTTTTCACTGATACCTTTGCCTTCATCTTTAATTTCGAGTACAACGTGTCCACTTTCTTTTAATGCACGTATATGTATCATACTTTCTTCACTATATTTAACAGCGTTAGATAACACTTGTCTAATCATCATGCGACACCACTTTGTATCTGTATATACATTCAATGTATCCTCAAAATCTAAGTCATAACCAATGCCTTTAGACTGGCTGATGTATCTTGTAATCTGTATTTCTTCTATTACAAGCCGTTTCAATGGCACATGTTCGAAATACATATCTTTATTCTGAGATTCAAGTCGCGTTAAAAATAACTGCCTATCTAACATATCATTGATACGCGACCATTCATAAAGTAAGGCGTGCTTCCTAGATAAATCTTGTTCTTTTTCTATTAACAGTTTCATTGCTGTTACAGGTGTCTTAATATCATGTACAAAATCAGTCAACGCCGCTTCCGTAGATTGAATTTGTTGCTTTTGATGTGTAACTAATGCTTTTTGATTCGTGATTTGTCCATATAAGTAATTCACCATTTCTTGTTGAAACGGTGTGTCTGCTAATGATTTATGCTTCAAAGCTTCTGGTTCTATATTTTCGTCAAGATGCTTATAAAATTTCACTTCTTTTAAATAAGTAAATATTAAGAACAACACCGATAGGCCTATATTTAAAATAATAATATATAAAATGCTATATACACTAATATCATAATCTAAATAAGCAATACCTAAGAAAATGAAATGCAGAAATAATAGCCATAGTATCCAATATATGCGCGAGCGTAAAAAGATAAAAAACCATTTTAAATTAGCCATGCGCCATATATCCTTTGCCAATTTTCGTTTCAATGGCATCATTCATATCTATATCTACTAATTTCTTTCTTAATCTATTCACATTAACGGTTAATGTATTGTCACTAACAAAAGCTTCATCATCCCACAACGCAGTGATGAGTGTATCTCTCGTAACAATTTGATCTTGTTTTTTCACAAGCATTTCTAATATAATCATTTCCGTTTTAGATAAATATATTTGATGATCCTCTTTACTTATACTACCTTTTGATAAGTCTAATATCGCATCTTGCCATGATAGCACACGCTTTTCATCTAAGCTAAATTGATAGACACGTCTGTATATGGCTTGGAGTTTCGCTATTAATACATTGGTATTAAATGGTTTTTGAACATAATCATCCGCGCCAAGTTCCATACTCATCACTTGATCCATTGGATTGTCCCTAGATGATAAAAATAAAATGGGTGTATTAGAGACTTCCCTAATTTTTCTTGTCCAATAAAATCCATCATATTTGGGTAATTTAACATCCATAATGACGATTGCGGGATTAACAGATTCAAATTTAGTCATCACATCATTAAAATCATCTATACCATTTACATTGAAATCCCATTGTTCCAACTCTTCACTTAATTCTTTAAATAATGTCATATCATCTTCTACTAATAGTATATCCATAAAGTCACCTTTTTATTTTGTATATTTTATATCTTCACCTGACTGGATTCGTCCATTAAAATGCTTAATTCGACAATCGATTTCAAAGCCACGCAGCATTAAACCTTGGAACGGCGATTGAAATAAGTAATACACAGGCCAAACTAATTTAGGTATATAGTCATATAGATGCACTAAGACAGTTTGTGTCCCTTTCAGCATACGGAACTCCAGCTTACCTTGCTTTATTACATTGGGTTTAACAATAGAACCACTTACTAAATGTAGCACAATCATATCATATTCGACTTGCATTTTATGAAGTACTAACACAGGTTTCTGCTTATCTTTTATGTAGATTACATAATTATCCTTGTCTTTGTACGCATGCAGCATCGTTCCTTTTGTTTCATTTAACCAATTAAAATAATATTCAACCATTTGGTCTAATGTCCAATTCATCGGTAATTGAATACTCAACGCACTGCGTACATCATCATATTTAGAGACTTGTAATTCAACTGACACATGTGGGCGTGAAACGATCGCTTCCGTTTGTTCTACTGGTACACCGTATGCTGACAAACGTTGAATGGTTTCATGATCAAATCGACTACCGCTAATATAAATAATTTTACCTATACCGTTCTCAGCAGCCGCTCTTCCAAAATTGTCAGAAGCAATTAAGTTTAAATCTCTTGCTGTTGCTTGTGTTAATTTAGCTGAATGTTTGGTTGGATCCAAATAATAAATGGCAATATCCATGTCTTCCATCGCATTTAATACATCATCATAATTATAAATATCTTTTTTCAACCATATCACTTCTTGGAAATCTTTCTCTTTAGGATATTTGGATAATGTATATAGATTGCCTTCATCTTTTATAGAATGAATCAAGTTTTTCCCTATATAACCTGTGACACCAGCGAGTAAAATATTGGGCTTCATAAGCATACTTCCTTTTTATTAGTTTGACTCTATTTAAATAATACCTAGTAATATCATGCTAATGATGTTAAGTTATACTATAACTGAGTATTAGCAAAATAGATATAAGGAGTGTTCATACATGGTTCATCAAATACGTGAAATTGGTATCAATGATATAGATTCATTTGTAAAGTTATTAACGACAATTTATGATGAATCTGATTACTTAATATATAATCCTGGGGAATATGCACCGTCTAACAATGACGCCATTGCAAACTTGGAACATTACATCACATCACCTTCTAACGCCATTTACGTAGCAGAGAATAACGATGAACTCGTTGGCTTTGCTATTGTTACGACAGGTAATTTTGAACGCACACGCCACGAAGCTATATTTTCTATGGGCGTTATCAGACATTATCGAGAGAAAGGGCTCGGTCAATCATTAATCAACTCTGTTGAAGCATGGTGTTTAAATCATCATATCCGTCGTATTGAAGCTTCGGTCGTTCCTGAAAATGAAACAGCAGTAGATTTATTTAAAACTGCAGGATACCAAATTGATGGTGAATTACGTGACAAATTGTATATAGATGGTAAATACTTTAACAAATATGTCATGTCGAAGTTACTACTTTAATTTACCTCTCAACTATTTATCTAAACGTCGCTTATATCTATGTTTTTTGTAAATGAAAAACATGTCAAACAGTAAACTAACTTCACTATTTATTGTCTCAATTTCACATTGTAGCAGCAGTAATGCGCGTAGATGTCAGTTTTTTATCATTTTCTGTTAGATTAACCTGGAAGAATGGAACTTGGTCATCTTTTTCAGTTAAGTAGAATGTATTATCTAATTACTAATTGTCTTATCTGTTGTACTCTAACTCATGTTATATAGTAATTTATAACGTTTTGATATATGTGACAAAGTGCATACACAAGAAATGAGCTACTCGAATCGTATGATAAATCGTAAATATTGTAAGTTATTAAAATAAAAAGCTAATCCGATAAACGGATTAGCTTTTTTGAGCATAGTCATTGGCAAGCTCTTTAGATTTACACTTACATCTTCAACATACATACCAATGTATATGATGCATTAATTTATTAATATGGATTTAATTCGATACCATTAGGATTCGATGTTTCTTCATCCACTTCAGTTTCTACACCTGAAGAATTTGTATTTCTACTTAAGAAACTTTGCACTTTTTTCATATTTTGTTTCGATTCTGGTAACTCTAAATGGAATTGATATTGATGTCTTAAATTGTGCGTTCCATCATAAAATAGTTTATCTGTAGGTATACCTTTAGATTTTAATTTTTTATAAAACTCAATGTTTTGGCTATAAAACGGATCTGCATCACCTACTGATAAAAATGTAGGTGGATAGTCTTTTGTAACTTGATTAATCGTGGACATTTCACTAATATATTTAAACTGTGTCTCCCAGTCTCTCTTACCAGTATAACTTTCCATAAACAGTTGTATCCTTGGAAATTCAGTGGCTTTAACGGTTTTCATATCGTAAAAGCCTCCAAAGAAGATTGCCGCTTTTATTTTATCTGGTTCAAATTGCTGTTCAAATCCCATATCATCTCTTAGAGATTTATTCGTTTGCATTGCAGTATATTGACTTGATAGCTGAGCACCTGCTGAATCACCACCAAAAATCACTTGATCAAAATCCATAGGTAACTCATGTTTATTTTTTTTAATAAATTGTACCGCTTGGTCAATTTGATGAAGTTGCGTTGGATATTTATAGTCAGGTGCAAGTGCATAGTTAATATTTACTACGATATATCCCTGTTCAGCAATTTTTGATAGTAACGGATTCTTATATTGTTTATCCCCTGCTATAAAACCACCACCATGCATCCAAAATACGACCGGCAATTTATTATCTTTATCTAAATCAGTAGGCGTTAAAATATCTAATCTACTGTTTGGTACGCCTGTACTATAAGTTATATTGGTAAATGCATTGACGTTTCTATTATTAATTTGTACTTTTTCTTTTATTTCTCTAGAATGCTGTCGATCATATTGCTGTTTTAACAACAACGCAGTAACTAACGCTACCACAATAAATACAATCACAGTAATTATCGTCCACTTGTAATTTTTCTTCATGCATGACCTTTCCTTTCGGAAGCATTGTACCATAATTCATACAGTAGTGTGAATTGGCTAACAAATATAGATGAATGAAAAAGTCTGAGACATCAATAAGTAAGATGCCTCAGACTTTTACTCAATGGGAAGTAGAAATAAAGTCCCTTCCCTAATGATAATTATTTAATATATCTTTTTATTTAAGCAATAAATTTCTTGTTCTGACGTTTTCTACTATAATATTTCACAAGTACGCCTATTACAACAACTAAACCTACAACACCCATAATTGGATATAAGAAGTTGATAAGCCCAGCGAAACCTACAAAGCTTAATGCGAATGCAACAATTACCATAACCACGATAAATATGTGATATTTTTTACTATATGGTTCTGTAAATCTTGCCGCAAATGAGTACATTAAACCAAGAATTGTATTATACATTACCGCTAACATAATGATAGATAACACTAAACCAATCCAAGGATGGATATCATTAGCTAACGTTAACATTGGAATAGATGCATCTTCGATTTTTGTAAATTCTGATTGTAATGCAAAGTTGATAAGTGCTAATAATATCATATAAACGATACCACCAAATAATGCACCTGCGCCTGAAACTCTACGTCTCGAAGCATCGCCACCAATTGCAACAATCGTACTAAACCCAACTGCAAATGCTAAACCACCATAGTTGATACCATATAAGATACCTTTTACGAGACTTGCATCTGGAACTGAGTCATTGACTTCACCAAACGAAATACTTCCATTAAATAAGTAATACGCAGCAATAATAACAACTAAAATTATTAAGAATGGTGTGACTACGCCTAAAGCACGTACAATTTTGTTAAAGTCCATTAATAAAGTGATATAAATTACAATAACCATTATCAATGCACCCAACCATGTTGGTACGCCAAAACTTTCTTCAAACGTTGATCCTGCGCCAGCAATCATTGTGACTGAAATACCAAATAAGAAAAATATTAATAAGTAATCGACAATTTTACTGAACTTATTTCCAAATAAGTAATCTAAAGTAGACTCATGATTTTGTGCATCAAAAGCAGTTCCGATTTTCGCAACTTGTCTACCTATAAATCCTAAAATCAGACCCGAAAGTATAACACCGATGTATGACCATAAGCCATATGGTGAGAAGAATTGCATTACTTCCTGTCCTGTTGAAAAGCCGGCACCTACAACGATACCAACATAAGCGAATCCAATTTTTACCGCTTCTTTATTCAACCCCATGTAAATTTAACCTCCTCATAGTTAACACATTGAGTTATTATAACTTACTGAATATATTTTGCAACAGCACACCATAAAATTTTACACTATACATTATTTTTAACACAAATATACATTCAACTTAATATTATTAAAAATTCAATCAGTGTATTAAATATACTATTTACATAAAATAACAACCGTTAAAACCACTTGATTCGAGCATTTTTTGCAACTTTATACATGACTACTTTCCAAGAATACATTTAATATCCCTTTAAAATTTTTCGTGAGGATATAATATCTAGATATGAGATTACAAACACAAAGAACCAAGTGAAACACATTACAGATAAATGTAGTTTACTTGGTTCTATTTAAAATAGATTGGATTATTTGTCAAAATCTAATATTTTTAATGCTTCACCTAAATTAACTAACGCATTAATGGGCATTTTTAAAACGATTTAACTCGTTAAATTCAACAACCACATTATCCATACGTTTAGCAGTTTCTTTAAGCACATTACGCGCAACACTATTCGTAGGATCTAATTTAAGTATTTGGCGTGATACGTCGAATGCTTTTTTATCAGAAATGACTGGTTCCGGAACTGCATGTAATAATAACATTTGTAACAAGCTTTTTACTTCTTTGCCCTCAGTGATTTTTATGGATGCTTCTGCATGATAAAATGCAGAATCCAAAGCCCCATGGAGTTCACTTAATGGATAGACTAATAAGAGGAACGCTAAATCGTGCATTTCTGCCGTTTCTTCTTCTTTCATCATATCTAAAATACATGTATAAAACATAATATTTTCCACTTCATGAGCACTTGAAATATAAGCTTCTTCAAATTCCATAAAATCTGACTGGGACATTAAACGTTTGACTGACTCAAATTCGCCGTTTAAGACATGCTTTTGTATTAAATCTTTCATGGCAATGTCCTCCTAGGTATCCAGATTTCTATAACAGTTAGCTTTTATTCTATCATAATCTATCTCTATATTCATTTAAAAAAGAAGTTTTTTGTCAAATTAGTTGCTACCTTCATATTTAACTTACTTTTTATAGTTTTTAACAATAGCTATGCGCTTTAGCCAAATGTTTTATTTAACGCTTCTATGGTCTCATCAATAGATCCACCAACTGATAATTTAACTGCTGCAGTAAAACTCCCTTCAACAATAGGTGCATCAACTTTCTCTACTCGATGTTGCCCTTCATACATCTCAATTGCTAAATCTAAGTTCATTTCTGCAGACCCGATATCATAAAAACATAACGTATCATCATCTACTTGATTAATTAACGCTTGTATATGGTCATATGACGTACCGATATCATCGCCTACACCACCTTGATCAATTACTGTCACACCCGGTGCCATTTGTTTTAATAAATCTTTTGTACCAGCCGCAATTGCTTTACTATGACTAATGATTACGATTTGAGTCATTATGATTCATCTCCAATCAATGCATTTAAAATGTAAACACTACTCTGTGCGCCTGGGTCAACGTGTCCTTTCGAATCTTCCTTGAAATAGGAAGCACGTCCTTTTGTAGCTTCAATATCTTTTGTCATATCAGCATATGATTGCAATACATCAAGCGTCAAGTTTTCACCTTGTTGTATGGCTTGATTAGCACGTTCGATAACGTCAAACATGGTTTTTTCATTTAATTCTACTTTGCCTCTTTGCGCAATCGCTTCTGAAAATGAATTTAATAGTGCTTTTAAATTGTCTTGATCAATTTCTTCATTGACCACTTGAGACATTTTTACAAAGCTGAAGCCATACAAAGGGCCTGAAGCACCGCCGATATGAGACATTAAAGTCATTCCAGTAGACTTTAATAAACTTTGCATAGAGCTGTCATCAATATTATCAGGTAAAGCTTTAAAGCCTCTTACCATGTTAACACCATGATCCCCATCACCAATAGCTCTATCTAAATCCGTAAGTAGTGTTTCTTTTTCTTCAAATACTTCTACTAATTCTAATAACCGTGCTTTGAGTTCAGAGATATTCATGCTTCCACTCCTTCAGTTTATGTTTTAAGATATTTTAATTAAAATAATGACTTGAGGTTGGCGTATTGATCGCAGTTAGGATTGCTTCTGAATTCGGTACAAGCGTTAACGAAAATCCTTGCATATCTAAAGCTGTCATATAATCGCCTACTAACCATTGAGCAACTGTTTTATCGTTTTTATCCATATATTCAGCAACATATTTTGCCACTATATTAAGCTCTGAAAGCGGCGTGGCACCCATGCCATTGACCATTACGATCAAATCATCTGATTGTACTTCTTTGAACAATTCATTTAATAAACGTTCTACAATGTTATCTACGGTTTCTATTTTTTCTCTTGATAGACCTTTCTCACCATGTATACCGATGCCTATTTCCATTTCATCCTCTGCTATGTCAAAACCAAATTGACCTGTTGTTGGTACCATGGGCGCTGTAATGGCCATACCAATCGTATTGATATTTGGTAAAAAGTTCTCTATCTTTTCTTTGATATCCGATAATACCACGCCATTCTCTGCTAAGTGACCCGCATATTTATGAACGAGTACTGTACCCGCAACACCTCTACGTTTTTCTTCGTCGCTTACTGCAATATCATCTTTCACAACCACTGTTTCTACGTGAATGTCTTCCATTTCAGCCATTTCTTGTGCCATTTCAAAATTCATAACGTCACCAGCATAGTTTTTCACTACTAATAATACGCCATCACCATTGTCTACAGCTTTAATCGCACTTAATATTTTATCAGGTGTTGGTGATGTAAAGACTTCGCCACAAACTGCAGCATCCAACATGCCTTGTGCTACGTAACCCGCATGTGCTGGTTCATGGCCACTACCACCTCCAGAAACAATCGCTACACCTTTTCCTTTTTTATGTTTTCTAACAACAACGGTATCTGAAATAATCTCAATTTCTTTATTTGTGATTGAAAGTCCATCTAACATATCATTTAAAAAATGTGTTTTTTCTTTAATCAATTTTTTCATAACGACGACCTCCTCATTTATCTATTTATTCTTAGTATACCCCACTCACAAATGTAAACGCTAACATATAAGCGTTGATTCTTCTAATTTTTCCAACATTATGGTTACCTTCTAAAATTGAGCATAAAAAACGAATACTTGTATCAACTTCAACAAGTATTCGTCTCAATATTTCATCTATTAAACTGATTTTGTTTTGTACATTAAGTATAAGAAATAAGGTGCTCCGATAATTGCAACAACAATTCCTGCTGGAATACCAGATGGCTGTAAGATAACTTGTCCTAAAGTATCTGCCAATACAAGTAAGAAAGCACCAATTAATATAGAAATTGGTAAGAACAACTGGTGTCTTGGTCCGACAATTGATTTAGCAATATGAGGCCCTAATAATCCTATAAAACCTATTGCACCTACAACCGATACTGCGGCAGATGAAAGTAAGACTGCGACAAGTAGAAGGATAATACGTTCTCTACCGATTTTCACACCGACACCTTGTGCAATATGCTGATGTGTATTCAATAAGTTTAAGACATTCGCTTTAAATAGTAAAAATGGTATAAGTACAATAATCCATGGTAAGAAGGCAATAACAAATGCCCACTCATCTCCCCAAATATTACCAGCAAGCCATGAAGCAATAAACTCTGATTGATCTTCATCGAATGTAGACATTAATGTTAATGAACCACCGCTTAGTGCTGAGGCCATACCAACACCAACTAGCACCATACTTGCAGGCGTAATACCTTCACCTTTGTTATAACTGAATGAAAATATAATGAGCGCAGTCAGTACGCCACCGATCATACTTATAATAGGGAGGACGTAAACAAAATTGGCTGCATCAACCTGACCTACAACTATAAATAACGCAATAACAAAGCCACTACCTGCGTTGATTCCAAGAATACCCGGTTCCGCTAATGGGTTCTTAGTCACACTTTGTATAATAGCCCCACTCATAGCTAATGCTGCGCCTGCTAAAATTGTAATAATCATTCGTGGTAATCTAAACTCCATGAGTATTAAGGTATCTGTATAGGCTCCTTGACCAATTAGCGTCTTGAAAAACGTGCCAACTGACATCTTATACTCACCTGAAGTCATACTCCAAGCACATGCCAACAATACTAAGATAGTTAGAATCACCATTGTGATCCATTGTTTATGTTTTAATCTTGGATCTATCATGAGAAGCGTCCCCCTCTTTTAACTAAGTATAAGAAGTAAGGTACACCAATAAAGGAAATAATTGCACCAACTGGAGCTTCTCCTAGCATACGTGCAACTGTATCCGTAACAAGTAGTAACAAGCCACCAACAACTGCCGTAAGTGGAATAACACGAGCATAATCTGTTCCTACTAAATATCTCACTATATGCGGTACCATTAAACCGACAAATGCTATTTGACCAACCATCGCTACGGCTATACCTGCCATAATCATAGATAAAATCAACGTAATTGCGCGCGTGAATGCTACATTTTGACCAAGGCCTTTAGCAAGGGTTTCGCCTAAATTTAATATTGTTAATTGCTTACTCATTGAAATGATAATGACAAGTGCAATTAAAATAAATGGCGCTGCCCACATTAATTGATTCCAAGTCGTACCTGAAACACCACCGGCACTCCAAAACGTTAAACTTTGATTTAATCTAAATAACAATGCGACACCTTGACTTAATGCAGTCAATAGCGCACTGACGGCTGCACCTGCTAATATAATACGCATAGGATTAAACCCATCACTTCTTGACCTACCAATCATGAGCACAATAAAGCCACCCATTAATGCACCTATGAATCCAGCAAACATCATAACGATAAATGGTGCTGTCGGATAGAATGCAAAAGTGAGCGCAAGCATGAATGAAGCACCCGAATTCAGACCAATTAAACTCGGGTCAGCCAAACCATTTTTAGTAACACCTTGAATGACTGCACCTGAAGTACCCAATGCAACACCAACTAAGATTGCACCTATATCTCGTGGTATGCGTATTTCACTTATGATATTATGTTGTTGATTTTTAGGGTCATAGTTAAATATTGCTTCAAAAATAGTCGATAAATGAATTTTAGCATCACCAAATAAGATTGAAGTAATCAAGGCAACAATCAATAGTAGCACTGCTATAATAAATGTCGTTGTAAAATTCAACTTCCCTTTTCTCTTTGTAGTCATAATTTATCCCTAAACCTCAGAATAACTTTTTCTGCATAAATCGTATGTTACTAGCATAGGTTTTCCAGTTCTTGGGTCTGTACTAATCTCTACATCGATATTAAACACTTTTTCTAAAATATCTTTCGTTAACACTTCTTCAGTCTCACCAGTCGCAATAATATCGCCATTTTTCATAGTAATTAAATGATCTGAAAAACGGACAGCCTGGTTTATATCATGTAAAACCATGATAATTGTACAACCTTGTTCTTTATTTAATTGCGTAATCAATTCCAAGATTTCTAATTGGTGAGAAATATCTAGATATGTTGTTGGTTCGTCTAAGAAAATAATATCTGTACGTTGAGCTAAAGCCATAGCTATCCATACACGCTGACGTTGTCCACCACTCAAGTCATTGATAGAACGCAATTTAAAATCATACGTACCAGTTACGCGCATTGCCCAATCAATTTCCTTTTTGTCTTCTGCAGACAGACGACCAAAGCCTTTTTGATGCGGAAAGCGACCATATGATACAAGCTCACCGACTGTCAATCCATCAGCAACTTCTGGTGATTGAGGTAAAATCGCTATTTTCTTTGCAATTTCTTTCGTAGAATGTGAATGTATGTTTTCACCATCTAACTTAATTTCTCCATTTTTAACCGGTAATAACCGTGATAACGCTTTAAGTAATGTTGATTTCCCACAACCGTTTGGTCCTATAATAGAAGTAATTTTTCCATCTGGTATGTGTACATCTAAATTATTGACGATGACATTATCTCCATAACCTATAGTGACCTGTTCTCCTTTTAAGCGATTCATAATTTCCCTTCTTCCTATAGCAGTAGGCATCATAGCCTGTTTATTCCCTTATAAATTTTATCTATTGACTTATAAATTTTCCATATTTTTTAAATGATAATCATTATCATAGATGTCATTATATCATTTTTTAAACCTATTGACTATCAAATGTTTTTATAGTATTTCTTTACTTTATAATCTGTTTATATCTATATACTTTTTATTTTCAGTTGCTTATATGTTCGTTTTCAGGGGAGCTTTTTAAGCAAAATAAATAGCCTTTAGTTATGAATTACTTCATAAATTAAAGGCTAAAAGTGAATTAATTTATTTTTAATGTTCGTCGATTAAAAAACCGTTACCATATACATCTCGTACATCATGTATTACTAAAAAGGCATCGCTGTCTATTTTTCTAATTAAGCGTTTCGCACGTGTGACCTGTGTCTTCGTTATTACAACATACAAGATATCTTTTTCTTGTTTAGAAAAATAGCCACGTCCATTTAAAATGGTAAGTCCACGTCCTACTTGCTCATCTATTACTTTAGCAATTTCATCTGGTTTGCTTGAAATAATGGTCATTGCTTTTTTCGTATTCAAACCTTCTATGACATAATCCATCACTTTGGTACCAATGTATAGCGAAATCACTGTTACAAGTGCACTAGAAATTGGAATAACCGATAATGAAATCGCTACGACAATCAAGTCAAAGAATAGCAATGCATACGGTGTACTGACATCTAAATATTTATTGGCAATGCGCGCTAAAATCGTTGTCCCCGCTGTTGTGCCACCGGCAAGTACAATAATCCCGATACCGAGCCCGACACATGTACCGCCAAACACTGCATTCACTAAAATATTACCGGTTTCAATCTTCCAGCTTTCGGTAAACTCTAAGAATATAGAGATAAGTATGGTTGCAACTATCGTTAAGTACATACTTCTCTTGCTTAAAAATTTATAGCCTATCGCAATTAACAATGCGTTAAAAACAAAGTTTGTGATACCTGGAGAAATGTGAAAGGCATAGTACAGAACAATCGCTATACCAGTTACGCCTCCTTCACCTAAATCAGCAGATATGATAAATGTATTTACGCCAGCTGAAAATATAAATGATCCAAAAACGACTAATATTAAATCACGTACTGTTTTATTCACCCACACGACCCCCTTCGATTTGCTTCAATCAATTGAATGTTAGCAAATAATCGTCAATACCACAACATCTATATTGTCGCAAAAGCCCAATTCATCGGTCTAAATCGCTATGATACTGCCGATACTTTATATCACAACTTTTTAAAGTTTAAAAATTCTGAAATTTCTGTTTACTTATACATCTCTGTTTGCTATAATAAAATCTATCTTCTTATTGATAGCCAATAAGAAGCCATCTCCTTTGTGTTGTTTATAGTAACAAACAAAACAATTTTTGCTCGAGTATATTTTTAGTACCTAGTCCTTACTAATTATGTACAATTAATTCATTTCCCGTAAAAACCAAGTAATGATGAATGTGTCTCCTCACTTCAATTACTTGGTTTTTTATTGTGTTTTTTGGTACCAAGTCTATCAATACAGAACTAATGTGATAGGACTTCTTCAACAAAGCGATGCCACTCTTTTAAACAATAAAAAAAGAGTGTACAGAAACCTAATTTAGAAAAAATTAAGTTCCCTATACACTCCAACATGGTTTTGAGATAAAAAACATATAAGCACTTTAAAACCTATATATAAATATACCTCGCATGCTTCACATCTATCTTATTTTATTATGCATTTTAAAATCATACCTCATTCAACTTACCAAGCAAATAATCCAACGAAACCTGCAGTCATTAATGATACTAAAATACCAGCAAGTAATAGCATTGGGACATATTGTGAAACAAAATCGGATGTTTTCTTATCTACGATCCCTTTCAAAGTACCTACAATCATACCGATTGTTGAGAAGTTAGCAAATGAGATTAAAAATGTTGTGATTACTGCACGTCTATGTGGTGAATAGGAATCAACGACGTCTTTAATTTGCCCCATCACAACGAACTCATTTGTAACAATTTTTTTAGCCATTTGTTGTGCTACAATCCATGCTTCGCCCCATGGTAAACCTAATAGTAATGCGAATGGATACATGAACGCACCGAGTATTTGATCTAGACCGAAACTACCTTTAATACCTGCCCAACTTCCCACGATGCCAGTTATTAAGTTAATTAATCGATCAATTAAATCTGATAAAGCTACAAAACTAATAACAAACGCCACAATTATTAGAATCAGTTTACCAGCATTAAGTACAGAATCGCCTAAGAATGAGAAGAACGGTTGGCGTTCCACTTCATCATTTTGAATACTGTAAATAATATCTTCTTTTTCTTCAAGAGTGACTGGATTTAATATCGATGAAACAATAATTGCATTAATAATATTTAATGGAATGGCAGTTAGTACCAAATCACCTGGAACCATAGAGACATATGCACCAACAATGGCGCCAGATATCGAACTCATTGCCATCATTGCAACAGTTAACACACGTGTTTCTTTCATACGCTTCAATTGTTCATTTGAAACAGCTAAAGCTTCTGTATTACCTAAAAACATCATTTCGATACTAAAGAATGACTCGAACTTAGGTTGTCTTGTAACTTTCGCTAATACCCAACCTATACCACCAATGACTTTTGGTAATATATTAAAGTACATTAAAATATCGAATAATGGTACAACTAATAAAATTGGGAATAAAGCACTTACTGCCATGTCCATTGCACCTGGTTTCACCCAACTTGCAAATGCAAAGCCTGTCCCAGCATGTGCAGAATCAATCACCCAAGAAATACCATTCGCTAACGATTGTACTGCTGTTTTCCCCCAAGGAAAGTACATTAAAAACCATGCTAAGAATAAATTTATTAGTACTAAAATAGCAATAGATTTCCATTGAATATGCTTTTTGTTTCTAGAAAATAAGACTGCAATCCCTAAAAATACAAACAATCCTATTATGTTTATCACTAAGAACATCAATACACCCACCATTTCTAATTTAAATCATTGTTATCAATGTATGTTTGAAAGTACACCTGTTGCTATGTATTTTGAAAATATAAATAAACAAATTGTCTCCATCCTTAATAACGCATGCATTAATTATTAAGTTTCAACTTTCCATTTATCCTTTTTTCTTCTAATTTTTAGTTTGTTCAATCATCATAATAAATGAGTTATACTTTCATAAGACATTACTTTGAATCTACTTAATAATTATAGCACGCATGTACTTTATATAAAATAACTATTTTATAGTTCGTTTTAATCGAAAAAAACAGTCATTCACTTCCTAAAATATTCGTGTTTAATTATGAAAACGGCTTCATTTGATAAACAAATGAAGCCGTTTCTGTTCTTTTTATTTTGTTAAGTTCTGTGTGTTTACAAATTGTTGATATTTTTCATGATTAGTAATTAGTTCTTGATGTGTACCTCTACCTGTTACTTTCCCAGCATCAATAAAGATAATTTGCTCCGCTTTTTTAATAGTAGAAAGTCTATGTGCGATAACAACCGTCGTACGATTTTCCATTAATTCCTCTAATGCGTCTTGTATTTTCCGTTCGCTCTCACTATCTAAATTAGCAGTAGCTTCATCAAGTAATAAGATATCTGGATTTTTAACAAAACAACGGGCAACATCGATACGTTGACGTTGGCCACCTGATAGTTTCAATCCACGTTCACCGACGACCGTATCGTAACCATCTTCAAACTGTTCAATAAATTCATGACAATTTGCTAACTTCGCGTAATGAATCAATTCTTCATCAGTGACTTCCCGATTAATACCATATAAAATATTATCCTTAATAGTACCGTTCATCATTGAATTGGATTGCATGACATAGCCTATTTTTTCACGCCATTGCCCTAATGCAATATCGTAAATTGAATTACCACCATATGTAATATCGCCATCTTCAATATCGTACATACGCTCTATAATATTAAAGATTGTACTCTTACCTGATCCTGAGGGACCTACAAATGCTGTGACTTTACTTGGAGGTATTTCAAAATTAACATCCGAAAGTATGGGTTTCGTACCATACTTAAAATCAACGTTTTCAAATATTAAGCTGCCACCATTAATTTCTGATGCTTGAGTGACATTTAAAAGTTCCGTTGGTTCTTCCATAATTTCATAGATACGACTACTGGCACCAACTGCCTTTTTATAGTCTGTAACTAAAGTTGATAAATTAATTAATGGGGATGACAGTTGGATTACATAAAATATCATGGCAATTAACGTACCGGCTGTTATTGCCCCTGTCGAAATTCTGATTGCACCAAAACCTAATATAATGGCAATCGTGAGTAGCATAATCACACCTGATATCGGTTGGATGATGGCAGTAATTTTAGCCTGTTTCAATCCTAAAAAGTATATTTCTTTTAAATTTTTATGTGCATTATCCAATTCTAAATCTTCAGTATGAGAAACCTTTACTAAACGCATTTCTGTTAAAACACGTCCTAACAAACCACTGAAATTCGCGATTTCTGACTGAGTTTTTTTAGAAATGTTTTGCATTACTTTACCGAGTGGTATCATAATCAATACAAAAATAGGTATCGTAATAAATGTTAATAACGTCATCTGCCAATCCATGACAAATAACATAATCATAGATCCAATGATTGTTAGCACAGAAGGTAAGAGATTGGGTAATTTCTGAGAAATAAATTCATTAATTACTTTCGTATCATCTGTTAAACGACTCATTAATTGCCCACTTTCGTTTTGATCAAAGAATGGCATTTTCAAATGAATGATATGGCGCCATAACACAGAACGAATGGCATAAATAATTTTTTCTCCAATTTTGCTTAGTAAATATAAACCAATCCCACTCAATAATGCATTTACTATAAAAATAGAAATGAATCCAGCGACAAACATCCAATTCATATTTTCAAATGAAAATTTGTCCACAAGCTTACCTGTGAAAAATGGTACGAGTAGTCCTGTAATACTACCTAATGAAGAAATCAATACGGCAATAATAATCAGCCCTACCGGCCATGATAATTTTTTGAATAAGTAGAATAATGGATTCTCTTGCTTCATGTTTTTGACCTCTTCTTAAAATTTTTATTTCTTTTATACGATAATTGAGCAGATATTTAAAAATTTCATTAAATGAATTACAATTCAACTGATTCTATTTTACACAACTCTTTTCCATTCCACAAATACCCTAAACTAATAGGGTTATATTTTATTATAAGTTTGCAATATGCTAAAATATTTCTATTGCACCAAAACTGAATATATTAAGAGGGAATGTCATTATGAGAAAGTTTATACTAACTATTATAACTGTACTCTTCATTGGTACAATTATAACACCTTCTGCACAAGCTGAAAGCATTACGCCAACTCAGGCTGCTAATCAATATGGCTATAATGTCACAGATTCATATCAACCAGAAGGCGCCATTAATGTTTCGCAAACAGGGCAACTATTATATCAATACAATATCAATAAAACATGGTATCCCGCTTCGATGACTAAATTAATGACCATGTATTTAACACTCGAAGCAGTAAATAAAGGTGATTTGTCTTTAAATGATAAGGTTAAAATCACAGATGAACACTATAGAATGTCTACACTTCCTGAACTAAGTAATACAAAACTTTATCCAGGTGAAACATATACGATCAAAGAGTTATTACAAATTACGGTGTCTAACTCTAGTAATGCTGCTGCGCTTATTTTAGCTAAAGAAGTTTCTGGGAATCTTTCAGACTTTACAGACAAGATGAATTCAAAAGCAAAATCATTAGGCATGAAAGATACGCATTTTGTAAACCCTACTGGTGCTGAAAATAAACAATTAAAAGATTTCGCACCTAAAAAATACAAAAACGAAGACAATAATACGTCAACTGCTAAAGACTTTGGCATTTTATCACAACATGCTGTACAAGATACACCAAAAATTTTAGATTTTACTAAACAACTTGCGCCAACCCAACACGGTGTAACTTATTATACATTTAACCATTCACTTGAAGGTGCCGATATGAGCCTAGAAGGTACTGACGGATTAAAAACAGGTTCAAGTGATATCGCCGATTACAACCATACCATTACAACCAAACGTGATGGTTTCCGAATTAATCAAGTTATCATGGGCGCCGGCGACTATAAAAACCTTGGCGGCGAAAAACAACGTAATATGATAGGTAATGGATTGATGAACATGTCCTTTGACCAATATAAATATACAAAAATATTATCAAAAGGCGAACAAAAAATTAACGGTAAAACGTATTTTGTTGAAAAAGATCTTTACGATGTATTACCAAAAGACTTCGATAAAAACGACTACAAAGTCGTTATTGAAGATGACAAAGCACATATCGACTATGACCGTGAATTTATTTCAGATAAATATGGTCCACCATCAGTTAATGTTAATAAACCACTTGTACATCAAGCAACAACAATTGTAAAATCATCTTGGGATGAACATCCAATCTTAACATTATTAGGTACCATTTTAATCATTGTAGCCATAGCCATTGTTATTTATCTTATTATCGACTTATTCAGAAAAAAATCACGTAATAAAAAATAATATTACCCGATGGGAGTGGGACTACGAAATCTCAATAAAAAATTTGATTTCTGTACCACTTCCATTTTTTACACATAAAAAGGTTGTTGAAGTCAGTTCACCTCAACAACCTTTTTATGTGTTATTTAATTTTTTCAAAACAAGTTCCATTTATATAGCACATTTTACTTTTCACTATCACCATATAATTCTTTTTTAATTTTAGTTGTAGATATACCCTCTGTACGATTAAGATATATCACTTCACATTTGTCTTTTAAGAAATCAAATTCGCCTTCCCAATCATGGCCCATTACAAAAGTATCCACTTCATAGCGATCAACGTCAATTTCTTTTTGGCCCCAACCACTTTCTGGGATAACAAGGTCAACATAACGTATGGATTCTAACATCATTTTACGTTGTTCAAAGTTATAATAAGATTTTTTATTTTTAATGCGATTAAACTCATCTGTTGATAAAGCAACTATTAAATAGTCACCCATTTCTCTTGCTCTTCTTAACAATTCAATATGACCATAATGTAATAAATCATATGTGCCATAAGTAATTACTCGTTTCATAAACTATACTCCTTAACAAAAAATTTACTTAAATTTTACATTTTAAAAATTATAGCATATTCCATACAAGTTTACGAATATCGACTGTTTTTATCGGTTTAAAATTTGTTTCAATTTCATTCTTCCTCTGAATCGAGCGCGTTTGGGTAAAATTTCCGCTTTAAAGCGATAATAATTCGGTCTACCAATACCAACCTTTAACAATGTATCTCTCCATTGTTGATACAGCGCTTTATTCCACTTTTTACTGCCTTGCTCAATCACTTTTACAATTCTAAACATCGCTGCACCATCGTAATCTGTTTTCTGCATTTCCATCATGTATGCAATAACTAAATCTAATAATTGTTGTGTTATTATGTCATGCTTTTCAATATATGATTGCAATAAATAACTGACAATCAACTCATCCATGCGGTAGCTATAATAAATTCTTGATTCTCTAAGTAATAACGTATCCATAACACGCGCTCTTACTTTAACTGCATCTTGCATATACGAAGCAAATTGCTCTGCACGTTGATCTGTTACGGACCCTTCTTGCTCGTTATAACCATACACAATATCAGGTAATAGTTGAATATCATGTGCTTTTTTATATGCATTAATAATAAAAGTATGTTCTTCACAGAACACCACATCTTCATCGAAGCGTAAGTCTGCAAATTTGGCGTTAAACATTTTAGCGCCCGGACCGATAGATTGCATCATATCTGGACATTGTGCGAGATTGACTTTATCAAGTTTTTGAATAGCTTGATGTGAATAAATCGTTTGCCAATCGCCATCTTTTTCACGACCAATTTGACCAATTACAATATCCACATTGTCATCTTGCTGATAATAATCTGCCATAAAATCAATTCTGCTTGGCAAAAATTCATCATCTGCATCTAAAAACATAAATACATCACCTGTCATATTAGCAAGCCCAACATTTCTACTAGCTGCCGCACCTTGATTCTCTTGATTAATAATAATGACATGCTTGTATTCATTTTGAAGTTTTTCGAGTTCTATTTTACTATCATCTGTTGAGCCATCATTGATACATATAATTTCATAATTTTGTTTCGTATCAACGGATGCAATTGCTCTACGAATTGTATTCACTGCATTAAATACAGGAATGATAATTGAAATTTTCATATTTTCACCATTTTCTCTATTTCATTAATAACTTTAGTCAAACTATCTTTGGCATTATACTCGTGCCAATCATTAAATAAAGGGGGTAATTGTACATCATGATCTTTTAGCTTTTCTATTAATTCTGTTTCTGTATAGGCTTTATATGCTTCAGGAATAGCTTTATAAAATGTATTTAATCCTCGCTCTTCCTCATACTGTGCTTCATCATAGACATAAAATAATGATGGCTTATCTAAAATACTAGCTTCAATCGCTAATGAGCTATAATCACTTATGATCACATCAGCTAAAATCATCATTGATTGTAAATTAATCGCTGTTTGGTCTTCTGTTGCGATAGAAGGATGTAAGTTGCTAAGTAGCGTATACTCTGGTAACGCTGCTTCAAATTGGCTTTTATCAATTTGACGATTGGCTTGCTTATGTTCACGATAAGTGGGGACGTAAATTGCTACCTTCCCCTCTATACCATATTGTTTTTTCAATTCATTCTGCCTTTTTACTACATCGAGTCTCGTATAAGGAACCAACCTTGGTAGTCCAGTTCTTAAAAATTGGTCGTCTGACGCCTCAAAAGATGCTTTGAAACATTCAATCATTGGTTCACCGCCTACCAGATACTTATCTGTCGCATTATAGACTTTTCTATATTGATTCACCATTTTAGCATTGGATAAATCCACTTGATGATCCGTTAATCCAAATTGTTTCAATGCACCTGCTGCATGCCATGTTTGAATAATGGTTTGGTTCGGTTTTTTCTTTAATCCTCCAAGCATTAAATAATACGTATCAATAACGATGACTTTTGCAGAACTAAGTGCTTTGATATGTTTAAATACACGCTTATTACCCGCCGGTAAAAAGTTTATTGTTTCAAATTGTTGTAAATATTTACGATTTTCTTCATTTCCAATCACAGTGATTGCGTACCCTTTTCGGTATAATGCTTCAACGATTGGACACACGTCTTCAGCAAATGTCATCATGATAACAATATGCTTACTTTGTACTTTCTTCTTTATATATATTAAATTCAAAAAGCGAATTATACCCATATATAAATTTTTAATAAGTTGTCTCACTACGTTCACCGCCAATTATTTTTTCAATGCGCTTGTTTATATTATATCTATCATAAATAGAAAATTATAGAAAAATCCTTTTTATCCATTTGAAATACTCAATTTTATTGAACCAATGCAAATCCGTACATCTTTCGCATTTCATACTTAATACAAATGTTGAAAGGCCTTTATAATAACCGCCAAAATTTTAATAGGATTACATGCACTTAAATTCATGCATTTATACGGCTCATTTCACGCAAATCACAGTAGTTCTAAAGCGTAGTAAGCAATTATGTTGAGTGTAAAAAAGTCTGAGACATATCATTATGTCCCAGACTTTGATTTCAATATATCACGCGCTAAATTCATTGATTCAGCATTCTCTATACTTTAAATATCTACTTATTTACATGAAATCTGCAAAATGATCTCGATAACGCATATGAAGTATTGAACCGAGTATAAACAGAAGTATAATAATAAACATGTTATACAACGTTAATTCCCAATGTGTAATAAAGTACCACTCTTTGTGTAACACAGCAGAACGATATGCCTCTGCTAAATAATAAATCGGATTTAATTTCATTACATCTTTTACAATACCTTCTGGCGGTACAATTAAAATAGATGAAGCAAAGAATACCATTCTCATTAAAGCTTGAATTGCCTGTTGCGTATCTTTAACGAGTACACCTAATGTAGAGGTGAACAAAGCAATCGCTGTTGTAAGGATTAGTGCAAATGGTACGTATAAAAACAGTTGTAATGTATAAATTGTTGGATAATAGCCAGCTAACATACATATGAATATAACAACAACGAGTAATGCTAGATGACCGTAGAATCTACTCATTACAATATAGGAAGGTATGATGGATAACGGAAAATTCATCTTCGCTACATGATTATACTTCGTTGCTATTGACTTTGTTCCTTCTAAAATACCTTGGTTAACAAAGAACCACATACTTATACCTACGAGTAACCAATAAATAAATGGCACACCGTCTATAGGATTATTACTTCTAATACCCAGACCAAAGACAAACCAATAAACCATAATTTGCATCGCTGGATTAATTAATTCCCAAGCCATACCTAAATAATTATTCGTATTCGTAATTTTCACTTGGAACTGCGCAAGCCTTTGTATAAGATAGAAATTTTTAAAATGCTCTCTAAATACTATCCACACTGCATTCATTTAAATAAACCACACTTTCAATCGATTTGCTTATCATCATTTATTCATGACGCTATTTATTGTATTCAATTCCAATATACGCTTTATGTCGTTACATAACAACTTTCATTCTATTCGCATATGACTCATTTTGAAAAGTGTTATTAAGTTAGCATGTTATATATTAAAATAATGAAAAATAGTTATTATAAATTCAGATAAAAGCGTTTCGTATCTATATTATTTTTTAACTTTATCATTAATAGTTGATTTTATAATGTATATTCAGTAAAATTTAACAACTGTATAAGTAATAATTATGTTAAATTGTACTCACTTACTTTACAATAGGTTAATAAATTTAACAACTAATATAATGTATAATATAATGGTATTAACTGTAAACAAGGAAGGTAAAAATATGAACGTATCGGTTAACATTGAACATGTAACTAAAGAATATCGTATTTATCGTAATAATAAAGAACGTTTAAAGGATGTCATTGTTCCTTTTCATAAAAATAAAACGTTCTATGCATTAAATGATTTATCATTAACGGCTTATGAAGGTGATGTCATCGGTTTAGTAGGTATAAATGGCTCGGGTAAATCTACTTTGAGTAATATGATTGGTGGCTCTCTGTCTCCTACTGAAGGCGATATCAAACGTGATGGTGATGTAAGTGTCATTGCGATTAATGCAGGATTAAATGGTCAATTAACAGGTATTGAAAACATTGAATTCAAAATGCTTTGTATGGGCTTTACGCGTAAGCAAATTAAAAAGCTCACACCTGAAATCATTGAATTTAGTGAACTAGGTGAATTTATATATCAACCTGTAAAAAAATATTCAAGTGGTATGCGTGCTAAGCTCGGTTTCTCTATCAACATTACAACTAACCCTGACATTCTCGTCATCGATGAAGCATTATCTGTAGGTGACCAAACCTTTGCGCAAAAATGTTTAGATAAGATATTTGAATATAAAGAACAAGGTAAAACGATATTCTTTGTTAGTCATAATATGAAACAAGTACGTGAATTCTGTACTAAAATTGCTTGGATTGAAGCAGGCAAACTTAAACAATTCGGTGAATTAGACGACGTTCTCCCTGAATATGAAAAATTCTTAAACGACTTTAAAAAGCGTTCTAAAGGAGAACAAAAGAAATTCAGAAATGACTTAGATAGTTCAAGATTTGTTGTAAAATAAATGACTTAAATTTAAATAGGAGTCCGAGACATCAATAAACCCATGTCTCGGACTCCTAATTTATATGTACTTAAGTAAAATTCAGCTCAAGTAATATTTTTGCTTATGACACTAACTTAAAACTACAACCTGTTTTATGAATAACAGATTACAATCACTGTGCTATCTAATGTTATTTCTTTAATCTCAATTTAAATACTTTATACAAAAAATTGGGAATCGCTTTGATTCTACCGATACGTTTCCAATCAATAAGTAAGCGATATACCCATTCTAAATTCATTTTTCTAAATAATACAGGCGCTCTTTTTTTCGTCCCACTAAACACTTCAATTGAGCCACCTACACCCATGAGTACCGTTTTATTAAAACGGTGTGCATGTCGCTCTATCCATTGCTCTTGTCTCGGATAACCCATACCCACAAAGATATAATCGGGATTAAATGATGTGACTTGTTTTAATACCATTTCATCTGTTAAATCAAAGAAACCATGATGAAAATCAAAGTTTATATCTGGATATTTCTCAGTAAGTTTCTGTTCTGCCTTCATCACAACATCATTTTTAGCACCTAATAAAAAAACTTTTTGGTTATTAGCATTTGCAATTTTTAAACATTCTTCCATTAATTCAATTCCAGGTACTCGCGTCTTCAATGGTGTTTTCAGTATACTTGCCGCTTTGACTATACCAGTTCCATCTGGAATAACATAATCTGCACTATTAATTAATTTACGATATGCTTCGTTTTCTGTAGCATAGTCCACAATTTCAGGATTTGCAGTAACGATAAATAAATTTTCCCCTTCATCTGCCAGAAAAAATCGCTTAATATTGTTGCGCATTTCCAATAATGTCACATTATCAAAATAGACAGATAACACATCTATTTTATCTATATGGTTGTTTTCCATCATGATTTAGAATCTCCTCACTCAAATACATCTTATCAATTTATTATTGTCATAGTAACATATTCAATAAGTACACGTGACTATAAATTAAACGATTTTGTAACCTATACTGATCTAAATTTATTATCATAAGCATTAATTCAACTCTAAACGTTATATGCGCATGCTTTTAATATTCAACTTTAACCACAATCTACGTCAAAAGTCCAAATGCTTTCTATATTAAATTACTTTATAATTAAGTTTATGCTATAACAATCTCAATTAAAAAAGAGATTGTAGGAATTCTAAACTGAGGTTACATTATGACAAAAATACAAGCATTTTTAAGTTCTACGATACAACTCAACTTAATTTGGGTTCTGATTATTGCATTAATTTATATCATCATTCATACTTACAGATATAAATCTGTAAACCAGATACTCGATATTTATTTAAATTATATCCCAGTACTAACGCATGAATTTGGCCATATCTTATTCAATAAAATAAGTGGTGGTAAAGCAAAAGATTTAGTTATTGTTGCTAAACCTTCAGAACGTATAGAAACTTCTCAACAAGGATTCGCGATAACTCAATCTAAATCAACGTTAGGTCAAGCTATCACAACATTTGGCGGTTACATCATGCCCCCATTAATGTTGCTTTTAGGATTTTTAGCGCTAGAAAATCAATATCCTAGTTTATTTATTACAGCTTACTTAATCATTTTCATTTACTTTCTAGCGTTAACATCTAGAAAGTTAGTCCCTATTTTAATTGTCTTATTGCTCATCGCTTTACTATATTTTTTATTCCAAAGTGATAATCAACAAATGATGCTTTATATCGTATCCATTAGCTATCATTTTATTTTAGGTGTGTTACTCGGCGAAGTTTTTCAATCATCTTGGACGATTTTCAAGCTAACATTTTCACGTCAAAGTGTCTCATGGGATGGCACGACACTCAAAGAACTCACGCATTTGCCAACGACCTTATTTAGTTTAATATGGATTGCCATTAATTTATTTACAATTTATCATCTACTGCAATCTTATTTTTCATTCTGACAATAAAAGCGTTTCTATCATACAAAAAGCAACCGCTCAATTTTTTGGCGGTTGCTTTTTTATGTTTTTCAACTATGTTATGCACGGTTACCAGAAAGTTTAAATTTCAGCGTATATATGCGCGGCATTGTCATAACTTAATACTGTAATTTGCTCATCTTTCTTTACAATAATAACTTTATTTGTATCATCTTTACTCAAGATTTCAATACGTTCATCAATCAATATATCTTTACTTGATAAGTAGATTAATAAGTCCGTTCTATCACGTACACGTTTTATTGTCACTGTATCACCAGTATCAAACGCTAATAAATTGGTTGTATATAATTCTTTATATTGATTATTTCTCGGGATAATACCGCCATGTGGACATGTGATTGGATAATCTAATAACTTATCTAAACGCTCCACAAATAAGTGAGATACTTTGTGTTCCAGTACTTCTGCTTCTTGATGTACCTCTTCCCAATTATATTGCAAAATTTTTATTAAAAATAATTCTAATAATCTATGGCGTTTAATGATATCTAATGTATATGTTAAACCTTCCTCTGAAAGCTTTACACCTTTATATGGTTTTGTTTCAACATACCCTGACTTCTCCAAACGATTAACCATCTCACTTACAGATGGTGGCTTAATAGTTAAATATTGGGATAGCGTCTTATTCGAAACAAAAGAATGGTCACCATCATGCGTTAAAATTGCTTTTAAATAGTCTTCTTTTTCTTCAGTTAGCATTATCTCACCTCTCAAATCATTCACCTTATTGTATCACGAATCAACTTGACACGCTAAAAGTTCATGGTATATTATAAATTAAATTAGGTTAGCCTAAAAATGTTATTAAGGAGGTTTAAAATGTTAAAGGTAGAAAACTTAAATCTTACACTTGGGAATAAACATGTACTTCAAGATATTAATTTATCCATACCTATTCAGGGTGAAATCATAGGTATTATGGGTCCTAATGGTGCCGGAAAATCCTCATTGATTAAATCACTGATTGGCGAATTCAGACCAACAGGTTCTGCTCAGTTAAATGATCATTCCATACAAAATAATTTGAAGCATGTCACTTATATCCCTCAAAAAGCGCACATAGATTTAGATTTTCCTATAAATGTGGAGCATGTAGTCTTATCAGGGGCTTACAAAGATATCGGTTGGTTTAGGTGGGTGACACCAACTACGAAACAGCGTTTAAATCAATTAATGCAAACTTTGGAATTAGAAGACTTGCGCCACCGTCAAATTTCAGAATTAAGTGGCGGTCAATTACAACGTGTACTTCTAGCACGTGCTTTAATGTCTGAAAGTACCTTGTACTTATTAGATGAACCTTTTGTAGGGATTGATTTCCATAGTGAACAAATCATTATGCATCAATTACGCAAGTTAAAAAAGGAAGGCAAATTATTACTCATTGTCCATCATGATCTATCTAAAACCGAAGAATACTTTGATCGTGTCATTCTATTAAATAGAAATATTCGCTATTTTGGGGATAGCATTACCGCTATGCAACCTGAAAATCTAAACAAAACGTTTTTAAATGCCACAGTACAAAACGAAACGGCTTAATTTTATAGAAAGGACTTAACTTATTATGGAATTTTTACAACATTTGCTAGACTATAAATTTTTGAGCAACGCCCTAATCATTTCAATTGTTGTTGGGATTGTATGTGGTACTGTTGGCTGTCTTATTGTTTTAAGGGGACTTTCACTTATGGGTGATGCAATGAGTCATGCCGTATTACCTGGTGTTGCATTATCATTTTTATTTGGTATACCAATGTTTATTGGTGCATTAATTACAGGTATGATTGCAAGTATTTTCATTGGCTTCATTACTAAAAATAGTAAAACCAAACCAGATGCTGCCATTGGGATTAGTTTTACAGCATTTTTAGCCACAGGTGTTATTTTAATCAGTTTGATTAACAGTACCACTGATTTATATCATATATTATTCGGTAATTTACTTGCTGTTACACAATCTACATTTTGGTCAACTATTATTGTAGGTATCATTGTAATGGTGTTAATCATCATTTTTTATAGACCATTAATGGTATCTACATTTGATCCAGTTTTCAGTAGAATGAGCGGATTAAATACAACTGTATTTCATTATTTTGTAATGTTGTTATTATCTCTCGTAACTGTCGCAAGTATTCAAACCGTTGGCATTATCTTAGTAGTAGCACTATTGATTACACCTGCTTCTGCAGCATTTTTAATTGCCAAAAAATTACATACTATGATGATTATTTCAAGTATTATAAGTACGATTAGTGCAATTGTTGGTTTGTATATTAGTTATGTTTATAACATTCCAAGTGGTGCCACAATTGTATTCTGTGCATTTATAATTTATGTTGTGATATTCATTTTAAACAAATTCAATATTTTCAATAAGAAAGGACAACAAATATGAAAAGGTTAATATCGATTGCACTTATCCTACTATTATTTTTAGCAGCATGTAGTAATGGAAAAAGTGATTCAAACTCAAATTCAAATGAAAAACTAAAAGTCGTTACGACTAACTCTATTTTATACGATATGGTGAAAAATGCCGGTGGTGATAATGTCGAAATTCACAGTATTGTCCCTGTTGGTCAAGATCCTCATGAATATGAAGTAAAACCAAAAGACATCAAAGCATTAACAGATGCAGATATTGTTTTTTATAATGGCTTAAATTTAGAAACTGGTAATGGTTGGTTCGACAAAGCGTTATCTCAAGCTAATAAATCAACTAAAGATGACAGTGTGGTTAAAGTATCTGAAAAAGTAAAACCTTTTTATTTAAATGGTGCTGAAGGCGATGAATCTAAACAAGATCCTCATGCATGGCTAAGTTTAGAAAATGGGATTAAATATGTTGAAACGATACGTGATACCTTATTAAAACATGATGAAAAACACAAAGAAGATATCGAATCTCATAGTAAAGACTATATCGCTAAATTAGAATCATTAAATAAAGAGAGTCACGAAAAATTCAATGATATTCCAAAAGATCGCAGAGCAATGATTACAAGTGAAGGTGCTTTTAAATATTTCTCTAAACAATACGACATTAAGCCAGGTTATATTTGGGAAATTAATACTGAAAAACAAGGTACTCCTGAACAAATGAAACAAGCAATTGAATTCGTAAAAGATAATCAACTTAAACACTTACTTGTCGAGACAAGTGTCGATAAGAAGAGTATGCAAAGTTTAAGTGAAGAAACGAAGAAAGATATATACGGTGAAGTATTTACCGATTCAATCGGACAAGAAGGTTCTAAAGGTGATTCATATTACAATATGATGAAATCGAATATAGAAACTGTACATGGCAGCATGGAATAGATGGTGCGGGCTATTGACCTAGTCATAGGTGAATAGTCCCATGTCGTACGACTTCCCTCCTAATTAAGCGTACGGCATGGTGGTATTCAAGCCTTAAATCATCTCCCTTACACTCCATCAATGGTGGCTCCTCCCCCCCTTTGATGGAGTTTTTTTTAGCGAAAATTTTTTGAAAAAATTAGTTTCGCTTATACATGAGCTTTAGCTCAAGTATTCCTCCTCATTTCATGACTTAGTGGCACTTATGCATGAGCTTTAGCTCAGGTATTCCTCCACTTTGAAAAAATTAGTTTCGCTTATGCATGCGCTTTAGCTCAAGTATTCCTTCTCATTACATGACTTAGTGGCACTTATGCATGCGCTTTAGCTCAAGTATTCCTCTTTTACATATCATATTCGACTGACTCTTACGGGAAAATACTAGCCAAAAACTACAGGTTAAGACAGTGCCTGCGAAAAGCGTTCACAAAAAAACTGCCAACAAAGTTGGAGACTTTGTTAGCAGTTTATAACCATCTTCCAAAATGGAATCTAGTGTTATTTATTACCTTATCAATCCGTTAAACTATCTACAATAATCATTTCATCATAATTAATTGCTTCACGAATTTTTAAAGCTGTTACTTCACTTACTTCTTCATCTTCTACAAGTTGATTTAAAATACGACGTTGCTCTTTTAATGCGCTTAATTTAATTTTCGTGATAGAGTTCTCATTTTTAGGATTAAAGAAATTGGAAGGTGTTAAATTATCGATACGAATAAGATAACTATCACAAATCATACCAACTTCTAATTTATTGTTTTCCGTTGTTTCTTTGCCTAATCGACTCACTACACGATAATGTACTGTACGCATAATGTTGGAAATCTCACGTAAGTTATCTACAACAGATAATGGAGAGGCCGCATTCGTTTTCACTTTCGTACGTATTCTTCTCTTTAAAATCATTGCTCTTACTTCAACTTTGATACGTTGTAATAACGAAGCTTGTTTATATACTTGTGTTCGTTCTGTATAACGCATGTAGTTATCCAACACGTTTGTAGTAATATCGCCATTTTCAACAAGACCATTTAATGTTTGATTTTCTACATCAAATGCTAATTTTTGAAGTCTCTGAAGCTCTTTAGTATTTTCATCTTCATTTTCAACCGTTCTTAAAAATGCTAGCTTATCATGATAATCTTTTATTACATTACCATATTGGAAACTAGACGTAACTGAGGATTGCTGATTTAATGAATCGATAACTTTTTCTAAAATATAAACACGTGCCTGCTTAAAGTTCATACCAACGATTTTAGGTTTTTTAGCATTCGGTGTAACGACTGGTAAAATCATCTGTGCCACAATTAAACTGATAATAACCATACCTGAGGCAATAAATAATAGGTCATCTCTAAAAATAAATGAATGATGATCTGCTAACATATATGGCAATGTCAGTGCGATTGCTAAGGAAATCGTACCATGCACCCCACACAACGTCATTATAAACGCATACATACCTCTTTTTGGCGGGGTTTCTGCAGTTTTCTGATCATCCTCATTATGTGAAATCATTTTTTGGAACGGGCTCACTGGTAAATAAAAATAAGGATATAAAACAAAAACCCATAAAAATCTGAACAGATAAATTGCTAATGCAATAAGACATGTCACAGTAATTAAGAATATTAAGTTATGCGGTTCGTTCTCAATAATTCTCCCTACAACTTCAGGAATTAAAAATCCTAAGATAGAAAACACAAATCCATTTAATGCATATCCTAATATATTCCATGTGTGATTATAACTCATCTGCAACCTAGTACGTGCTTGAGCAATTCGATCACGTTCAAAACCATGTACTAAACCTGCAACAACTGCTGCAATAATACCAGAAGCATGGAACATTTCGGCAACGATATATGTGATAAATGGTGTTACAAGTTGGATAAATGTAAACATATTAATATTTTCAATGCCACGTCTTGACAACGTCACACGGAAACGAACAAGTGCGACCCCAATTAATAACCCAACAATAAATCCACCAATTGAAGAAATTAAAAATTGTTCAACTGCATTCACCATTGAAAATCCGCCTGTAATCAATGCTGCTACGGCAATTTTAAAAGATATGATACCTGCTGCATCATTTAATAAAGACTCACCCTCTAAAATTGTCATAGAACCTTTGGGAAGTACTTTGCCATTCGTGATTGCTTGGACTGCAACGGCATCCGTTGGACACAAGATTGCAGCGAGCGCAAAAGCAGCTGCCATAGGTAACTCAGGCCAAATCCAATGCACAAATAAACCTACTACAATCACAGTTGTCACTACCAACCCTAATGCCATCATTAGCACAGGTTTAATATATCGCCTTAAATGAACACGAGAGACTTTAACACCCTCTACGAAAAGTAACGGAGCAATTAAAGCCACCATAAATAATTCTGAATCAAAATTAAATTGTACTGGAATAGGTGTGACATACAATAGCATACCTAATATAATTTGAATGAAAGCTAAAGGTATTTTTGGAAGAAAAGTGTGTAAGAATGAACTTAATATGACTAGTGCTAAAAATATAAGTATAGTTTCAAATATTTGCAAGGTTTCACCTCTTTTCAACGTCATTATTCTTTCATAATTGTTGAGGTTGAAACAAAAAATAACATCGTCTTTACATGAATATATTGCGTCCCAAACTCTTAATCACAAATTATCAAATTAATTTCATTCCCCAATTTGATAATGAACTTAAAAATAAACACAATTACAAATATATTTTATTTTATCATTTTATGCCCCATCACTTAAACGTATTGCACTTGAAAATAAAATATTTCATACATATTTTTTATTTATTCACTCTTACATCATTCTATTGCTATAAAACTTTTTATTTAAGCAATTAAATTCATTGTGCAGCAATCATATTTTATCATCATGTACTTAACAATAAAAAAAGAAGTAGCATGGAAACCCAGCCGAAACGGGTCTCATCATCCTACTTCCTGCGATTATATTCGTTCATTAATAATCATGCTCTTTTTCATAAGTTTTACGTCTTCGTTCTTCACGTTCATGCGCACGTTGTTTCAGTTGCTCAAACGTATTGTTTTCAGAGGAACTCAGTAAAATATTCGTTTGTCTTGGTGCATCACTTTTTCTATACATATAAGCGCCAGTTCGATAAGCGGCACGTGAAATCAAATGTCCACCAACTGGAGATGTTAAATTAATAAACACCAGCGCTAATATTAGTCTTACACTTAAATAGCCTTGTGAAGAAATAAAGAATATGATAACACCCACTAATGTTAATAATACAGATAGCGTAGAACTTTTAGTCGCTGCATGACTTCGTAAAAAAACATCCTGGAATTTGATTAATCCAATAGAACTTATTAAAGCAATGATACTCCCTAAGAAAATCATAATTGCTGCGATTAGATTAACGATTTCGCTTGTTATTTGCATTGAAGACGTGTCCCCCTTCTATAAATCTAGAAATTGACACCGTACTTACGAATGAAATGATAGCGATAAGTAAGATTGAATCCAAGAACGAAAAAGTTCCAAATACAATACTTAACAAACCAACCATAGACATCAATATAGCACTAGCAGCATCGAATGTGACAACTCTATCCGCAGTGGTCGGTCCTTTAATTAATCTAAATAAAGTTAATAATAAAGCAATACCAAATAAAATCAGTGCGCTTGTTATGAAAAAATCTGTTAGTGTGCCGATCATTCTGCCACCTCCAATATGAGTCCTTCATATTGTCTAATACTTTTCAGCAATTTTTGCTTCTCTTTGTCGGAAACGTCAATTGCATGTATAAAGAACTTTTTCTTTTCTTTAGATATTCTAATTACAGTTGATCCTGGCGTGATGATAATCAATATAGTTAAGAATGTGACTTCCCAATCATTATCTAATGTTGTTTCATAAGTCACTAATCCTGGATTTAAATCTTTGGTCTTAAATAAAATATAATTGATTATTGTCATACTTGATGTTATTAATTGGTAAAGATACACAACTAAAATTTTAATACCAACCCAAACTTTTTTTAAATAAAATTGTTGGCCGAAAAAGCGGTGTAAAATATAGATAACTAATATACCAATGAGATAACCTGCAAAGAAGGTGGATAATTTAAAAGAGTCTTCATCTTGAAATAATACCCATAAAAATGCGATGACAATATTAAGTAAGACTTGTCTCATTATTTATCCCCCTTTATTAAATGAGGATTTACCATTTTTTCATATAATCCATCATCCATATTTAAATGTGTCGCATTATCTGTCACTTTAAATAGTAATGGTGCGGCTAAGCCCATTACGATGATCATAGCAACCAGTACGCCGATTAAATTTTTACGATAAGTAGGTATTTTATTAAATACAATTGCCTCTCCTTTGCTTTCATTACCAAGGTACATCACAAAGAAAATTCTAAATAAACTAAACATAGCAATTAAACTCGTTATAATCATTAATGCTAAACCAATGTAATTTCCATTTTCAATCGCACCTTTAAAAATAAATACTTTACCTGGAAAACCACTAAATGGTGGCACGCCACCGATTGCTAATATCATGACTACAAAAGCTACACCAAAGAAGGGTTCTTGTTTGGCAAGCCCATATAAACTTTTATATTGTCTAAGACCAGTAATGTATACCAAACTACCAATAATAAAGAAAAGCAATGTTTTCACTACAATATCATTTGCTAAATAAAAGATTGCGCCGTTTACACCAGCGATTGTATTCGTACCTAATCCTAAAATTATGAAACCAATCGATAGAATAACTTGATAGGCAGCAATTTTCTTAATATCCCTATAAGCAAGTACACCAAATGCACCAATCAACATCGTAATACAAGATAAAAAGACTAATAATGGATGTGTAATACCACTATGTTCATCAAATATTAATGTGAAGAAACGAATTAATGCATATGCACCGACTTTAGTCATTAAAGCAGCAAACAATGCAGCCAGTTCAGTATTTAATACGGCATATGCCTTAGGTAACCACATAAATAGCACAAGTGCTGCTTTGGCACTGAATGCAATCAAGAAGACCATAGAGACAATGACAATTGAACTCTTATCATCCATTTCATTTAATCTTTGTGCAACAAGCGTAAAGTTTAGTGTACCAGTCAGTTTGTATAACAAACCAACACCGAGCAAGAGTAACCATGAACCTAATATATTCAATACTACATAGATAATGGCTGCACGTAACTGCTCAACTGATTGTCCCAAAGTAATAAGTACAAATGACGCTAGTAACATCACTTCGAACATAACATAGATGTTAAATAAATCTGCCGTTAAGAACGAACCGATGACACCCACTGTTAAAAACAAAATAAAACTTGGTAGATAATAACGAATGGCACGTTTTTCAGTTCTACCAAATCCATATGCCATAATCAGTGTGACAACAAAACTTGATGTTGTAACCAATAAGAGACTTAGTGAGTCACCGACAAACTGTATACCAAAAGGTGCTTGCCAACCACCAAAATCTAAAGCAATCGGCTTATGGTACATAACATAAATTAGTAGAAGCAATGAAACAACTGTCGTTACTGCCATTGTACCGATAGAAAATATTCTAGATAATCTACTGTGTGTACGTATAAACACAAGGCCTAAAGCACATACAGCTGGCAGAAGTAATGGTAAAATCAATAAATTACTCATTAGCATCGTCGTCATCACCTCTCAATACATCAATTTCATCTTCTTTTGTCACACGATAGGTTCTGTAAACTAATACAAGAAGGAAAGCCGTCATAGCAAAACCAATAACAATCGCCGTTAAAACAATGGCTTGTAATAAAGGATCGACAAAATTTTGACTTCCTTCACCTATTAAAGGTTCCACTTTATTTTTACTATAATTACCCATACTCATAATAATTAAATTACCTGCGTGTGTATAAATCGAAATGCCTATAACAATACGGATTAAATTGACTGATAATATCATATACGTTCCTATAAATATTAAGAAGCCAATGACCATTAATAATATCAGATTCATGAACGACCACCACTGATAGACAACATAACGGTCACAACAACACCCACAACGGCTAATACGATTCCCGCTTCAAATACGGTAACTGTCGTTAAGTGCACTTCCCCTAATAACGGTAATTGTACATAAGCATCTGTTTGGTAAAGGAACGGTTTACCAAAGAACATAGGTACAACAGCAGTGAGAAATGATAGTAATGAACCACAAATCATTAGAATTCTAAAATCAAGCGGTAACGCTACTAATACTTGTTTAACATCAAAAGCCAAGAACATTAGTAAAAACGCTGAACTAAACACGAGACCGCCGATAAATCCGCCACCTGGATTATTATGACCTGCCAAAAACAAGTAGAATCCAAATGTTAACAAAATAAACACAACGATCTTCGTTACGGTTTTTAATACAACATCATTCTCTTTCATCTTGACCCCTCCGTTCTTTAAAGTTAAGTAGCGTATAAATACCTAATCCGGCAATAATGAGTACCATACCTTCAAACAATGTATCTATGGCACGGAAATCTCCAAGAATTGCATTCACGATATTTTTACCACCTGTTAATTTATATGCATCATGATAGAATGTTGAAATTGTTGGCATCGAATCGCCTTGTTGTGCAATAAATACAAGTGTAACAACAATGACTGCCATTAATAATGAAACAATAATTTTGACTGCTTCACGTTTTTTATGAACTTTCGCACGTGGTACGTTAGGCAGTCTAGAGAAACTAACAATAAATAGAATTGTTGTTATTGTTTCTACTACTAATTGCGTTAACGCTAAATCTGGTGCTTTCATTAAGATAAAGAATATCGTTACACAATAACCAATAATCCCATTAAGGACAACCATAGTTAAACGTTGTCTAATAAAGGTGAGTGCAATACCCAGGACGAATACAACAATTAACGTAATGACCTCTATCGGACCGAAATCACTTACATGAATTTGATGTACTTCTGGAAAACCAGCTTGAATCATACCGTAGATGACAACCATGCTAAAAATGAGCAAGGTAATCGTAATATAATGATTCAAACGGTTATTCATTAATGAGCGAATACCATAACCAGAATAATGTTCAAATTGTTTATATGAACCTAAATATAAATCAGTAATCGTTTTTACTTTCACTTGATTTGCATACTTTTTCCAATTAATTCTAAGTGCCATGATAAATCCGAATACTATAACAATTAAGCTTAAGATTAACGGTAAGTTAAAGCCATGCCATTGTGATACATGCGGTGCAACTTGATCTACTTTTTCTCCAATTGTGATACTTCGTAATGCCGGTAAAATGATATTATGTCCAAATACATTAGGAATAAAGAATATGACCGGTAACAAAATCATCATAATTGCAGAAGGTAGCGTGAATAAAAATGGTTCATGCGGTGATTTTTTTGGTAAGTCTGCTTGTTGATAATCTCCCCAGAATACTTCTTTAATCATATAAACACCATAAACCAATGTGAATATACTTGCGATCACACCGATTACAGTAATGATAACTGTAAGCGTGAGATTAAATTGAGGTAATTCAACTGCACTTACTAATCCATCAAAGAACATCTCTTTACTTAAAAAGCCATTTAAAAACGGTATACCTGCCATAGATAAAGCAGATAGTAACATCACAATGTGTGTGATTGGAAATACTTTTTTCAAACCAGATAAACGGCGAATATCCCTTGTACCCGTTTCATGGTCGATAATACCTACGCCCATAAATAAGGCACCTTTATATAATGCGTGATTCATCAGATGGAATAGTGCTGCAAATAAAATCATGCCATAAATTTTTGACAACTCACCTGTTGGATGTTGTGCAAAGCCACCTCCAATGCCTACCATAGAAACAATCATTCCTAATTGACTAATGGTTGAGTAAGCTAATATTGCTTTCATATCAAATTGTCTTGTGGCATTCACTGCACCAAAAATCATCGTAATTAAACCAACAAATGTGACACTATAAATGTAAAAATCACTTAATCCTAATACAGGTGTAAATCTAAATAGTAAAAAGATACCTGCTTTTACCATAGTAGCTGAATGTAGATACGCACTCACAGGTGTCGGTGCTGCCATGGCTTTTGGTAACCATATATGGAAAGGAAATTGGGCAGATTTAGTAAATGCGCCAAGTAGTAGCAGGATGATAATTGGTATAAATAAATGACTTTGTGCAATTTTATCACTCTGTTCAATAATAGAAGTGATTGAATTCGTACCAGTTACAATGTAGATCATGATGAAACCTGCCAATAATGCCAGTCCACCAAATACTGTAATCATAAACGATTGTATTGCACCGAACTGACTATCACCCTTACTGTACCAATAAACAATAAGTAAAAATGAGGAAACACTTGTTAATTCCCAGAATACATACATTAAAATTGTATTGTTAGCTGTTACAATGCCTAACATACTGAACATAAATAATAATAAATACACAAAAAAACGTGGTAAATTATCATGTTCTTTAGATAAGTATTGTGTTGAATAATAAACAACGGCTAATCCAATAAGAGAAATTAATAAACTAAAAAATAAACTTAAACCATCAAGTCGAAAGTCTATATTGATATCTAATAATGTGAGCCAAGGTATTTTAACTGATACAAAGTTTCCTTGCATCACAGATGGTAGCTGATACAAAAAGTAAACCGAAGCAACTATGGGTGCTAAAAGTGCTATATGTCCAGCATATTTCTGGAATTTTATATTTGTCAGTGTAAATAATAGAATGACCATTATTAATATTAAAGTGCTTAGTAGATATACTAAACTCATCGTATCCCCCCTTTAGTTATTATTTTATAAATTTAAAGCTATTGTTGTTTTACTTGCTTTAGTTGAAATACCAATAAATTTCATCGTTTCATACGTGGTTTGATGACCTAGATACTTTTGAATAATAGAAATTGAAATACCTGATTGATACGCATGATACGCAAATGTTTTCCTGAGCGTAGTTAAACCTATATGTAACATGCCTAGTTCTACTGCTGCAGCATGTATAATTCTATACGCCTGCTGACGTGACAAACCTTTCAATGTTCTATTGGATTGAAATAATAATTGACTATCCTCTAAATGTTCTTCTTCTATATATTGTGCCAATTCATTTCTTAATTTATCTGGCAATCTAATATGAATATTCGATGCATGTTCTTCAAGCCAATAATATTTAATTTTATTTTCTTCACCTTTTACATCACTCACACAAAGGTTTAATAATTCGGACAGTTTCACACCTGTATGTATCGCAAATTTAAAAAATAAATAATCACGTTTTGATTTACAACTAAGTACTTTATACATTGCCTTTATCTCATTAATATCCCTAATTGGATCTACTTGGTTCATATATTCACCTCTCAACCATAAATGTTTCTTATTTAATGATATATGATATTTATGTCACATGAAAGGGATTAGCTTAAATTTCTCAAATTATTTTTGGCCAATTCACTATTTAATTTCGATATATATAGTGAAAGGAGGTTGAAACAGATGAGTACAATTAGTCAACTTGCAGTAACAATGTCACGCACACTGTACGATAAAGATGGAAAAGCCAGTCTGGTCAAACGTCACTTTACTAATTTAAATACTGAATCGACACCAGAACAACTCAAAAGCTTTAAATCAATTATCGAACAAATCACTGGAGACCGTTTTGACAAGCTAGAAGTCATTAAGACCGAAGCTATTAACTAAATGAGGAGGTACTAAACAATGTCACAAACCCTAGAGCTTATATTCAATGATGCAGTAAATAAAGCAATCAAATTACCATTACCCAAAATTGAACACTTCGTAACCGAATCAGCAGTTAAAGAAGGTATGACTAAAATCATAGATTTAGATATTTTACGACCTAAATCTGGTATTCCAACGTCTATTCATTCAGCACAGATTATAGACAAATCTACTAAACTCATATTTGAAAACTAAACTATTTAACTTAATGGTAGAAACTTTTATAACGGACTTCCTAGTCACACTATTAAATCATAATATAGAAGATTTAAAAAGTTAGCTAAAGTAGATACCTATGCCCTACAATCAGACTATGTCATTTACTTGAACGAAAGTAAGTTATAAATCTAATTACGTTGGTCGCCTACAATTGCTATAAAGTAACTGGTCATAGGTCATAAACATCTTAGATTAATAAAAAAACGGTAATTTCTATTTAATTCAAATAGAGATTGCCGTTTTCTTCATTATTATGGAAATTGATAATTTACTAAACTATTATTGTTAATAGCCCAATAAAGCTTGTATTTGAATATACTTATACGTATTGTAATGAATTGGTTACGTTATGCTACGCTTAGAACAAAATTCATAACCTTCTACAAAATGGCCGATATCTAATAATAGATTTTAAATATAAAGGAGAACTGATCCATGAACGGACTAGTTCTCCTTTATTTTTGAAGGTGGCTTAATCTCTATGTGGTCGTAATCTAACAGTATCGCCAAAAAATATCTTTTTCTTACCTAATTTTTTACATATCGCATACTGATCATATACTTCGACGACTTGGGCTAAATTTTTATAAGAATGCCTTGAATTCAACACTTCTAAAAATTGATGTTTTTTTATATTATCATTTCTACCTACACCCAAGAAAAAAGTTTCTTGATCTAAAAGTCGAATTATGGAAAGCCGTTTCACTATCTATAGTCACTCACTTCTTTTATTACTTCTGTTATTTAAAATTGATTAATTTTGCTAATTTTTAAAATTCTAAATTTATTAACATACGTATTTTATTACATTTTGTGTATTGTGTACATTATTTTCTGTAATATACAAATATTTCTTGATTGAATTTAAATGTATGCATATTTTTCTCTTTCCTATATAATGTATATATATCTTGAAAGAAAGCGTGATTTAATGATCCTCTTATATATACTCGGGATTGTCGCAGGTATGGTGGTTCCTTTTCAAACTTCAATCAACTCTAGATTAAGTCTTTATACGAAATCTTCATTCTATGCGTCTACAATCTCATTTGCAACCGGAACTATTTTTTTAATTTTAATTAATCTTATTACCAATCCTCATGTATTTACAGCACAGTTTTACAATAATCAATCTTTCAGTTACATATGGTTTGTCGGTGGTATGCTTGGTGTTATTTTCCTTACTGGTAATCTATTGCTATTACCTCGTTTAGGCGCGTCATTAACCGTTGTTATGACTGTAGCTGGTCAAATAATTATGGGCGTCATGATTGATACCTTTGGCTGGTTTGGTGCAAATCAAGAACCTTTTACTATCTTTAAAGTACTAGGTATCATTGTTTTAATTTTCGGCATCATACTTATGAACTACGTAAAAAGAACACCCATTGAAACAAATAAGTCATCAACCGTTTATATCTGGTTAGTGATTGGATTTATCTTTGGTTTTTGTCCTCCAATCCAAACAGCTATCAATAGTGCTTTAGGTCAACAAATACACTCATCTGTTATGGCCTCATTGATTTCATTCGCGGTTGGTACCATTGTCCTATTCATACTTACATTGATATTTAATAGAAGTCTTAAACTCAAGACAGTCGATGCAAAACAAGGTAAACTCAAACCAATCTATTTTATCGGTGGTATGCTGGGGGTTGTATTCGTAACTACAAATATCATATTAATGCCACATCTTGGTGCTGCACTAACGACGATTATCGTTATGTTAGGTCAAATGCTAATGGGTGTAATCATTGATCATTTTGGTTTATTAGGTACGCGCATTAATAAAATCACTACGCGAAAAATCATTGGCATCATTGCGATAATGATTGGTATTATTTTATTGAGATTATTCTAAAAATGTATCGTAGCGTTATTTACTTTAAACTTTTGGTAAATGACGCTATTTTTTTATAGAAAAGCAATGCTACACCGCAGTATAATAGGGTTATCAAAACATCAAGAGGTGACTTCTTTGCGGAAATTTTTAATTTTTATCACACTACTCGCTTTATTTTGTAGTATCACCCTACTAAGCTGGCTCTATTTAACAAAGTCTCATACTGAGCATCCCCATACAGTGGAAACACTCAAAATTCAATATAAAGAACCACAACACTTCACAGGTATACAATCGCCTTCTCAACTAACAAATATTTTTTTCGATTCAAATAAAGGTATCATCCACAATTGGTTTGTTAAGAATGAAGAACACGTCAAGAAGAACCAGCCCCTATTTGAATATTACAATGTTGACATCGAGCACCAAATCACTTCTAAACAAAAATACTTAGCCCACTTGAATAACATTGACCCACTTAAGTATCCTACAATCTCACTTGAAAGAAATCGTACACAACATGAAATTGAAACCCTGCAAACACAACTACGCACAACGATTTACGCATCGATGGATGGTCAAATTGCCATTAATCAACATGTGCCTTCTCAAAATAATGGTCTTATTCTGCAAATTTTTAATCCCAGTGCTATAATCAAAGCTAAAGTTCCAGAATCAATAGTAAATACATTGGAATTAAAGGATAAAGTACACATATGCATTGATCCAGGTCATAGTTTCACAGGTACTGTAAATTTCATTAGTAAATTACCTTTAAATACTGAAGCTAATACAAAATCATCTCAGTATCATGTTGAAATCAGTTCAACACCGGATATTAAATTCGGTCGTCATTTACGCGTAGAAAAACTTAATTACACTATTGAAATTCCAAAAACTGCAATATATAAAAAGCAATTCGTTTTTTTACAAAGAAATAAAAAATTTATTAAACGGGTTATTAAAACAGAAAAATTGGGTAATAACAAAGATATGAAAGTTATACAAGGTTTAAATGTAGGCGATACAATTGCTAAAAATGCAAATCATGTTCTGTCGAAAAATTAAACGTACACAGTATAAATATTAAACACCTTTAAATAGAAATTAGTTTTTTAGTAATTTTATCAAATCATGGAAAATTGAAAATGAGAAATATTAATTATATTTCCCTCATTGGTATTTAAAGAATTGAATTAATATCTTAAATCATTCATGTACCACTAAAACAGTTTTTTGTTTACTTTCTATTTTTATTTAGTTATAATAAACTAAATAATAGCAGTTTTAATATATTTCACTCAAATATAATAGGTCTGCAAATTATGATAAACTCTTTGTATTTAACTTTGAATTAAGATAAATATTTATACAAAAACACTTTTAATATGTATATTTGATTGGGCAATAAAATAGGGAGGAATAAGGATGGCTATCACCAAAATCAATGATTGCTTTGAATTATTAGCGATGGTTACTTACGCTGATAAATTAAAAGGAATTATCAAAAAAGAATTTTCAATAAGTTTCGAGGAGTTTGCTGTATTAACTTATATTAGCGAACACGAAAGTGAAGAATATTATTTAAAAGATATTATTAATCATTTGAACTATAAACAACCTCAAGTTGTTAAAGCTGTTAAAAACTTATCTCAAGAAGATTATTTCGATAAAAAACGTAATGAACATGATGAAAGAACTGTATTAATTTTAGTTAACACTAAACAACGTAAAAAAATTAATGAGTTACTATCACGTGTGAATGATCGCATTAAAGAAGCTAACGACGAAAAAGAAGTTTAAGCTTAATATAAAAGAGGCCGAGACATGCAATGCATGTCTCGGCCTCTTTGACTATGATAAGACAGGTAATTATATATTAAAATACCCCTATTTATGTATTTTAGCTGCGCCTCCATCCTAATCCTCTTTAATTACATAACTGAGATAGAAACCAAGTTTTTTAAAATTTGATTTCTGTCTCAGCTCAATTTTATCTAAAATTCAAACCGCTTCATTTGAGAAGTACGTTGATATATTCATTTCTTTAAAAATATACTAAATCTAATTATTCTTTTTGAAATTCATTAGCCTCTATAAAATCACTGTAAACATCTAAAAAATGTTCTGGTTCTTCAATATGTGGCGCATGACCTGACTCATTAAATGTCTGAATTAGCAGTCTTGTAAATGAATAATGATATTTTTCAATAGTCTCTGTTGTCATTAAAGGATCATATACACCATTAACAATTAATGTAGGCACATCCGTTTGTTTAATAACAACATCTTTATTAAATACAGGAAAATTCATTAATGCTCGTGTGGCTACAGCACTATCTTCTGCTGATTGTCTACTATAAATCAATTGATTTTGAAACCATTTCTTAGCTTTTTCTTGTTCTTTATACATATAAGGCAATAATAATATCAGTGCTTCAGATTTATCAAAACCTTCAATTTCATCTTGGTGTTCAATCATTAATTTATTTAAAGCATGCACGCTATCAATAAGATTACAAGCAATTAAGGTTAATGTTGCGACCATTGATTCATATTTATCAGTAAAATGCTTTGCAATTAATCCTCCCATGTCATGACCAATAAGATGGGCAGATGATATATTCAATTTTGTCATCAAAGCTTTTAAATCTTCTACATGATCTTCTAAATTAAACGAATTCTTTTTTGTTGATTTACCGTGTCCTCTTACATCATAAACAATCACTTCAAATTTATGTTTTAATTCATCTTTTAGGCTATATAATGAAGCCATGTTGCCATCTAGGCCATGAATTAGTATCACAGGAAAACCTTGACCCTCTCGGATGTATGCAATCTCGTTGTTATAATTTGTTGCGACTTTTTCCATTTTGGGCCACCTCCCTTTACAAAATTCATATACCCGTAATTGAATCGCCTTATGCTATCTTTTTAATTTTAAATTATGTCCCCATATTCAATTAACATTAAATACATGCTTATAAATAAAAAAACACGTTCCAATGCCACACCATACCTTAGGTGTTTAGCACTGAAAGGTGTTCGCTTCATTTAAGTGTTTAAATCATAAATACTATTAATTTCTAGAAGAGATGCGGATTGTATAATAAATAATGACAATTAACAATAATATCCAAATAATGATTGAGCCAATTTGTGCAATACTCGCGTTTCCAATCATCGCATCAATTGTTTTTTGACATAATAGTAATCCAATTCCTGTAAACTCTAATCTTTTAAAATAAATACCTGAAATACTGAATAATATACCTATAAAAAATACGACTTGATGTGCATAGATTGTAACCGCTACAATACCTAAATTAATATCAAATGTATGTAATATCACAAGGACAAACGCAGCCATTGCCACTACTAAGCCAATAACCATTTCAAACTTATTACTGTATAAATAATTCTTCCAATCAATTCGCAAGTATATGAAGATTGAAATTGGTAAAATAATTAAAAAGTAAAAAATAGATGTGCCCGTAGCTGCTTGAAATGGTACATATTGCTTATCATATAAGTAAGAAAGTAAAATAAAATTAACAATAAAAAAAATAATAGGATTGAGTTGTAGTGTGAATAAATTGCGTTGAATCGTTAGTATTATTTCTGCTGGTGATTTTCGTCTATATTCAATATAGTCTTCATCTTTGGCTTCAGATTTTTGGAAATCCTTTTTTAATTTCTCTTTAATATCTTCTATTAAGTTTGGAGAAAGACCTTTATGAGTAAAATAGTCATTAATATTTTCTACTAAAACCTTATCGTTAACTCTCATATTTGACTCCTTTTATAAAATTCACTTTAATCTATCAACACTATTGTAGTTGAGATATCAAAGCTGTTTCTTTAATAATCTCATACTACACTTGATTTTAACAATAAAATAACAAGTACAGGATAGATAATTTCATTTTCAATAAGGGTTTCGAAACCCCACTTGATTTACCATACACAAGCCATTGCTTATTCGTATGATTTAATGTCCAATATAAATTAGAGTCTGAGACACTATATAAGTCCCAGACTCTCATTTATATTATACGTTAGCGACTATCTCTAACTCAGGTGACGTTAATACATCGTTTTCTATAGAACTACTCTTTCGTGAAAAAGTAGTTCTTATACAAATGTCGCAATGCTTGTAATCAATAGCGCATTGTAGCAATATTTGCGCATGCGTTTCGGCTTATATAAGCTATTTACATTGTTTCACTGATATTTATGATTCAGTCAAATCAATACGGTACAATTTAATGTTTTTATCACTTGGTGATGAAGAACTAAATTGATATGATAAATCATTGTCTTGAACATAACCGAAATTACCAGTTACATTATTATAATGCTCACGTGTAACAGCATTACTACCAACAACATTTTTAACCGCTTTGTAAGTTGGACCGTCTGTATCATTATAACTCATAGAAACACGCGTAATTTTACCGTTGTTCTTTTTACCGTCAGCTGTTACAACAAGTACACCATTATCTTTTTTAAATTCATAATAATGTTCTTTGCCATCCGGTCTGTGTGAGTATACGGATACATCATTAGATTTCAATAAGTTTTGAACAGGTTCGCCGATTTTCGCACCTTCTAACGTTGTATCTCCTTGTTGCAGTGATTTAACATTCTGGATAGAGTTACCTGACGCGGCATCAACACTACCTGTGCTCATTCCGGAAAGTGCTAACCCCGATACGATTACTGCTGCAAATAATTTTTTCATAAGCACGCTCTCCTTCTGTTTATAAGTTTCTTTGTGCTCACCCATATTGTACTATAAATGTTACTAAAATAACAGTATTGTTACAATAAGATTACAAAAACAGTGCGACTTGTAATAAAAAATTGCTGCATAACAGCACTTACAAACTTTCATTCATATCGAATTGAAGGTTAATATGTTAATTCTTTTTCATTGTCTTTGATAAATTTTAACACCAAATCTACAAATTTATCTTTTTCTTCAACAAATGGATATAATCCAGACGCAGTAAATGTTTCAAATTGTACTTCACCCATATAATCTCCCACTTCTTTCGCTTCAACAATGGTTGTTCTTTCACCATGTTGACCAGCAATAATCAAAGTAGGTAAATCAATTTCACTTAAATAACTCATGATATTATTGTCATTAAATGAATCTTTGACTGCTTCTAATTCCGCTTCTGTAGCGATACCATTTGTATTATCTACATGTTTTAAGAATTTCTTAGCTTTACGTTTTGAGTAATATAAATGCTTATCTAAAAATTTCTGTTGTTCTTCTTTATCCCAATTTCTAATTTGATTGGCATACCTGCGATATAAACGTTCTTCTGGAGACATATCGTTTAACAGCGTTGGATTTACTAATGTAATTGAGTCAGTCATTTCTGGATACATTGCTGCAAATGCGCTAGCAACAGATCCTCCTAATTCATGACCAATCAATGATGCTTGTGTGACATATAAATAGTCTAATAGCTCTTTAATATCTTCAGCATATTCCTTGAAATCAATATGTTGTGGTTTGTCAGAGTATCCGTGACCTCTTAAATCAACAAGTATAACTTGGTTATCATCAGTAAAATTTTCCTCTATCATATCAAATACTGTTAAATTATCGAATGCAGTGTGAATCATCACTATTGCATTGCCTTCACCACTCGTTCTGTAATTGAGTGCAGTACCGTCGCTTGTTGTAAATAAATTCATTTATTCTCTTCCTTTCTTTGCAATTGGTAATATAGATAATAATTCTTCTGTCGTGTTAATCGTAAAATCAACTTCTTCTGGCAATGGTTCAACATCCACTTCATCATCTTCTTTAAACCACACACTTACCATTCCCATTGCTCTCGCTGGCGCAACATCATTTAATGGGTCATCACCTACATATATTGTTTCTTCAGGTTGAGTACCTAATTGATCAAGCATGTCTTCAAAAATTTTCGGGTGTGGTTTTCGATAACCCACTGTTTCTGAAGTAGATAAGTAGTTTATAGCATCTTCTACACCTAAGGCGTGCATTCGGTATTGTTTAATTTTAGATCTGCCATTGGCGATAACACCTGTTAGATAACCACTTTCTGTTAATTTCTCTAAAGTATACAATGTGTCATAGTATGGAAACACATAGCGATAAAAATGCATTTCAAAATCATTAAACAAGTCTCTCCATGTTAATCGATCGACATGAAAATCTTTAATGATGGCTTTATAAAGTTCTGGTTTATCATGGTCTTCATCATCATCTAACTCTATAAATTTTCTCTTGAAATCTGCTAATTGAATACGTACTAAATAATCATGGAACCGCTCATATTGTTCTTCTATAAATTTCTCGCGTGATTTTTTTCTATCCAAAAGGGTGCCTTCTAAATCAAATACAATCGCTTTTATTTGTGTTAAATCCATTATCATAACCTCTTTAATTAATATGTCACTCTATTAAAATGATATTATTCCCTGTATTTACTGCAATCTGATTTATTTATTTTACCTTAAAATGACTATTCTTGCATTCGCGGTTGTGTCGCCATAATGTAAAACAATACGGGAATCCCCAACAATGCGAGTATAATACTGGCTGGTACTTGGAAAGGGTCTAATACGACACTACCTAACCAATCTGAAAGTACCATAATTGTACCACCAATCACAATATTCAATAACATTTGTTGTCTTAAATTATAATGTGCGCGACTTCTTCGTACGAGTTGTGGAATAACCATCCCAATAAATCCAATAACACCTACATATGCAACAATGACGGCAGTTATGATGGAGGCGATTAACAAGACACTATACGTTACACTACGCACATTAAGCCCCAATGACTGAGCTCGTAAATCACCAAGCTGTAATATTTTAATTTTTGACACCAAGCTCAATAAAATTATCATACCTATGGATAATACAATACCGATATAAATCACTTCGTTATATTCTGCAGATGAGAAGCCACCAAACATATAATTAACGATATTGTTCATTTTTTCTTGATTAAAAATAATGAGCACATATAAAAATGCATTAAATAATGCACCAATCATTATGCCAGCCAAGATTAGTGTTCTAACCGGATACCCTCTAGACATTACACTAGTTAGTACAATAACCAGTAATAAAGTCATTATGCTAAATAACACTGAAAATATAGGTAACCAAATAAATGAAACACCTATAACGACAGCTAGCCCAGATCCAAATGTAGCACCACTTGCCAATCCTAATGTAAAACTATCTGCAAGCGGGTTGTTCAACAATGTTTGAAACATATGTCCAGCAAGTGTTAAACCAACACCGGCTAACAAGGCTTGTAAAGTACGTGGAATTCTTACTTGATATAATATTGTTTGTGATAGCGTATCACTTATATCACCCAAACCCCAAAATAAGCTCAACAATAAACTAATGATAATGAACACGATCCATAAACACATCGTTTTAGTATACTTCATGTTTTTGCCACACTTTCAAATAAATCTTCACTCTCCTACAATACCATCTGAACACATCGAACACTATCCCATTTATTATAAATTAGTAAACAGAAAAAACACCCTGAAAAGTATGCACAAACAAACTTCAGGGTGTTACTTAAATAATCTTTTTAATTAGAACTCACTACACTGACTATTTTTCATTATAAATTGCATCTCTTAAAGCTTTGAGACCATCATCAATACGAGGTCCTGGTCGAGAAATTTGATCACCATTCACCGCTTCAATTCTACCTTTTTGCACAGCATTTAGTGATTCAAATCCGCCTCTCTTGTCGATAATTTGTTGATAATCTTTTTCTGAAATACCCATCGTTGAAATCATCACATCTGGATTTTTCTTAATAATTGATTCTTTGCTAACTTTTTGCCAACCATCTAGATTTGAAAAGCTATTTTTAGCTTTCAGTTGCTTCAACATATCATCAAAAAATGTATTTTTTCCTGCCGTATAAATCTCAGGTTCTGAAGATACTTCCATAAAAACCTTTTGAGATTTTGCGTCTTTTGGCACTGAATTCACAACTTTTTTAATATTATTTTTAGTCTCTTTCACTAACGCATTGGCTTCTTTTTCTTTACCTGTCACTTTACCGACCTGCTTAAAAGTTTCATACATCTCATCAATAGATTGTGCATCTTTAACATAGACCACTTTAACACCACTGTCTTTCAATCCATTCAGTACTTTACCATCTGTTGATTTCTGAGATTCATGTGCAAGTATTAAATCAGGTTTAGCCTTTAATAACGCCTCTTTATTTAATTTCATAGCATCAAACTGTTTTTTATCTTTTACCTCTTTCGGATAGTCATCTACAGTTGATACACCGACCACTTTATCTCCTAGACCCAATTCATACAATATTTCCGTATTACTAGGAATGAGAGAAATAATTCTGTCATATGATTTTTCTGACTGCTCGTTTTTAGTGGATTTGTCAGAATTGGTACTACATGCAGCCAATATAACAGCTAAAATAATAAAAAGATAAATGACTTTAAATTGCTTTTTCATGATATAATCTCCTAGTTTATGATTTGCTTTAATCATATCAAATTTTCATGCGTTTTTTACTATTATTTTTAAAAATAACTATTTAATTTAATTTTTTAAGCTACACATATATATAAACTTTCTATTATTTGATTGATGATAACCCTTAATTAATACTGATTAGAGTCTAATTTCTATATTATTTTAGTCATTGTATTCAAAGTATTCATCTAAAAATGTATATTGATGTGAGGCATTGCCGTTAAAATAATTTTTTCCAAAATTATCCAATAAAGCATGAAATTCATTTGCATCTTGGTTCGTAAAGGTTTCAGGTAATGATACGTTGCGTTTCAATTTGTCATATTGTTCTGTATGTTCATATCCGAGTAAACGATAAATTCTTCTTGTATAACTGTCAGGTATATATTCGATACCTTCAAATACATAAACGATGAGTACATCGGCTGTTTCACTTCCAACACCTTTTATATGCAACAGCTGGTCTCTAAGATTAGAATGATATTTATCAGCAATGGCTTTATAGTCAAAATCGTATTGATGCAACCAACTTAGTAATGCCAGTATGGTTTTCGCTTTATTTTTATAAAATCCACTCGACTTAATTAATATTTGTAGATCTTCTAATTCTAAATTCAAGATATGGTGTGGATCCAATAGAGTAGCTTGTTTTAATGAATCAATGGCATAGGCTGCATTTCGCCAATTCGTATTTTGAACTAAAATCGCTCCCAAAATGATTTCTATTTTCGAATCTGCAGGCCACCAACCTTGTGGCCCCATATGTTTATATAAAATGCGATATAAACTCTCTGTATCCAATGTCATTTTACACACCTCATTTGCACGCTTATTTTCACTAACAAAAAGAGCTAGTAAGATTTGTCACTTGATGAAACATCCTATCTTCATCCATGATAAATCTGATACTAGCTCCCAATCATTACACTTTCCGATTACATTGTTTCTGGTGCATTTACGCCCACTAAACTTAGCGCATTACGTAACGTTATTCTTACTGCATCTATAAGTGCAATCAATGCTTTTGTTTTTTCAACATCATCTGTTAATACTTTTTCAGCATTATAAAATTTATGGAAGTGTGATGCTAAATCTTGAATATAATTTGTAATTCTATGTGGTGCTCTATTGGCAGCCGCACTTTGAATTGTTGTTTCAAATTCAGCAACTTTCTTCAATAAATCAATCGCTTTATCATTTGTAATCAAGGTATAATCCGCATCTTTAGATGGTGTAATACCTCTTTCAGCAGCTTGTTTCAATATAGAACAAATACGCGCATGTGCATATTGTGCATAGTAAACTGGATTATCTTGTGATTCTTGTTTCGCAAGTTCCATATCGAAATCAAAGTGTGTGTCAGGGCTACGCATTGTGAGGAAATAACGTGCTGCGTCTACGCCAACTTCATCCATAATTTCTCGTAACGTGATTGCATTTCCAGTACGTTTGCTCATCTTAACTTCTTGTCCATCTTGCATTAAACGCACCATTTGCATGATTTGTATTTCAAGACGGTCACTTTCAACACCAAACGTTTCTAATGAAGCCTTAAGACGATTGATATACCCATGATGATCCGCGCCAAATAAATTAATTAACGTATCGTTACCACGTTTGATTTTATCAAAATGATATGCAATGTCTGGTAAGAAATACGTATAATTGCCATCATTTTTAATTAACACTCTGTCTTTGTCATCTTTAAAGTCCGTCGTACGCAACCACGTTGCACCATCTTGTTCATATGTGTAGCCAAGCTCAGACATTTTGTTTAATACTTCTGTAATTTCACCTTTTTCGTATAAAGACGTTTCACTAAACCAATTATCAAAATGCGTATTAAAATCAGATAAATCTGTTCTTAATTTTTCCATTTCATAATCTACGCCTAATTTTCTAAATGTCTTAATACGTTCATCTTCTGACAAATCTTTAAGTTCAGGTTGTTTTTCGGCTAAATCTTTACCAATATTAATGATGTCTTTACCATGATAGCCACCCTCAGGCATTTCAAATGAATCATCTCCAAGCGCTTCAAAATAACGCGCTTCTATTGAACGCGCTAAATTCGTAATTTGATTACCCGCATCATTCACATAATATTCTCTAGTTACATGATAACCAGCCGCAGTTAAAATATTAGCAAGTGTATCACCTACAGCAGCGTTACGTGCGTGGCCAATATGTAGATCTCCAGTTGGGTTAGCTGACACATATTCTAATAATATATTTTTGCCATTTTGTTCGGCAGTGCTACCAAATTTTTCATCTTTATCTATAGCCTCTGAGATAATTTCAGTTAAATAAGCATTATCTAAGTAGAAATTAATAAATCCAGGTCCTGCAATCTGAACTTTTTCAACATTAGCAGCTGTCGTATCTAAATGATCGACAATCGCTTGCGCAATTTCACGAGGATTACGCTTTGCTATTTTCGTCAATACCATCGCGATGTTTGTAGAATAATCACCATTTGCATCATCTTTAGGTATTTCTATTTTAATATCTGGTATATCACTTGCCTCAGCTAACGCTGCTTTTTGAATACTGTGGTTAATTTCTTCAATCAACGTTTGTTTCACTTGATCAATTATATTCATTTAAGACTGCTCCTTATAAGTAATTTCATATTGGTAAGATCCCATTTTTTCATCATCTTGTATTAAATCATAATGCACTTTTAATTTACCACCATGTTCCGTTACAAAATGCAGAATAGAATGTGTTCGCACAGTTAAAGGTATACGTCCTCCAGTAATTTCATACAAAGTAATCGTATCTTCACCTTCTACAAAATGGAGGTTCATTTTGATTTCACCCTTACGAATGATTTTCACACCTGTTTCTTCAATTTTAACAGTTACATTGACAGCAACACCATCAATTTCTTCTTGATAACGTATAAATTCTGCATTACGTTTTTGCCAATGCCCTTGCGTATTTGCTGTAAATTTCTCTTTATTATCAAATTGTTTAACAACTTGTTTCGTTTGGATATTAACATTGTTTTCCAATGTACGTTTCACCCTAATCTTTTAAAATAATACAAACCATTATAGCATACTTGATAGTCGCTATACAGTTGGTAAATCGTTTTTAAGGATGTTATGCTACATAGCTAAAATCCAATTATCTGTAATAACGCATGACATTAAAAAAGAGGTTCCGACTTTGATAGTCTAAACCTCTTTAAAGCTGTTTTTCAGAACTACTTTCACATTTTATGTGAATGAGTAGTTCTTATGCATTCGTTTTAGCGCACGTAATCCTTAACCATTCTAGTAGTTCTTATGCATGAGCATTTGCACATGTAATCCACTCAAAATTTTAGTAGTTCTTATACATGCCCTTTAATTAGGGAAAATATGGTATCAAGCATCTGTGTCTTAATAGGATACGTAGGGCTATGAAAGATTATTTAAAATTCACTTTCTGTCCTACATCCCTATACTTATTATTTACTTGCTAATGCTTCATGTAATGCTTTATCTGAATTATTCCACATAGCTAAATCATGTGTCTGTAGAAAATCTTTCAAAACTGCTTTATTGTCCTCACCAATATGATCTATATCGATTTGATGTTTCATTGATTTATCCATCATATTAACATGTTCAGGCATGCTTTTGTACCCTCTGCGAATGCTCTTATTCACTAATAAATAACATCCTGTCACGCCAGCATAGTAAGGTCCATTTTCGCCTCTTTCAGTCGTAACCCAACATAACCAATATGCCTTGGCTTCGTCACCTTCTACAACTTCTTTCTCTTTAATCCATTTAACACCTTTTTCTACACTTGAACGTGCGTGCATACCACCAATATCAATAAAGGCTTCTTTATTTTGAACATCAATAAAGACAGGTGCCACATTATCCAAACTGATAGAACCTATATTTGTACCTTTGTGCCCATCAAGTGGGTCATTCTTAATAATGTTAAACTTAAATCCTTTATTTCCAGCCACTCACGTGCACCTCCCAAATTATCTAAGGCATTTATTTCATTTTACCTGTTATCATATTATGAATTCAATTCATCTAATATACTATTAATTGCATTTTTTACATGATCATCTTCAATATCCGCAATGAGTTCTTTTGGATAATATAATTTATAATCTTCTCGATTAATTCCTGTAATACTATGGATAACCAATGATTGACTACTAATTTCACGAATTTTTCCATTACGTTTTAGTAAATGAATCGGCTGTCTATTTGATCCAGGTCTATCATAATCATATGGTAAATCTGAGAAGGACTCACTGACAAAATAATAATTCGGATTTATATCTGCTTGAATAAACAAATCAGTTAATTCTGAGATTGTTATAATCGAACCATCAAAAGGCATATATTTTAATAAATCTCGATTGATAAAACGTCGTGATAAATCACTCAAGATGGGATCTTCTTCTTTCACCCATGCCTTTAAGTAATATAAGACAACCGCTTCATCTAAATCTACATATTGTTCAATTGTCATGGATTCTTCGAAAAATGGTACGAAATCTGTTGGATACATTTTAAAAGTATAGCCTTCATTGTACAAGTATTTCGCACGTTTCAAACAATTATTTAATAACACTTCTCCTCCTCTACTGACTGGGTGAAAATAAATTTGCCAATACATTTGATAGCGACTCATGATAAAGTTCTCTACTGCGTGCATACCACTTTCTTTAATCAACACTTCATCTTTAGATGGACGCATCAATCTCAAGATACGTTCCATATCAAATTCTCCGTATGATACACCGGTAAAATAAGCATCTCTTTGTAAATAATCCATTCTATCAGCATCAATTTGTGAAGATATCATGGAGATGACTAATTTGTTATCGTGTGTTTTATTAATAACATCTGCAACTTGTTGTGGAAAATCATCCGAAACACGACTTAATACTTCGTTAACTTCCGTCGGACCCGTAATAATTGCCTGTGTAAATGCTTCATGATCCGTGTTAAATATCTTTTCGAAACTATGAGAAAAAGGCCCATGTCCTAAATCATGTAATAATGCTGCACATAAGGCTAACGGGCGATCTTCGTTATTCCATGCTTCTCTTCCATTAAATGAATCATCAATTAACCTACGTACAATTTCATATACACCCAACGAGTGGCCAAATCTACTATGTTCTGCCGTATGGAATGAAAGATATAATGGGCCTAATTGCTTTATACGTCTTAGTCTTTGAAATTCTTTCGTCTTAATCAAATCCCAAATCACTTGATCTCTGACATGGATATACCTATGAATTGGATCTTTAAACACTTTTTCTTCTGGTAATTTTTGTGTAGCATATGTTGTAAATGTCAATGTAGTCCTCCTATCCATATCCTATACTTATGCAGACTAATTTATTGTCTTACGCATTAACGCTAAATCCATGGCTTCACCATACATAACATGCGTATATGAACGTAATTTTTCAAAGCCTTTTTGCTCATAAAACGAAACAGCTTCATCATTCTTATTATCGACTTCTAAGAAGACTTCTTTATATTCATCGTTGAAATAACTTAAACCTTCAGTTAATAATTCAGAACCATAGCCATGATGTTGCCACAATGGACTTACATAATGTGCTGATAAAAATAATTCAGAACCATAAATAAAATTCGCAAAACCAATAATATTTTCATCTTCTTCTACGACTAAAAACAATTGATCTTCCAATCGTTTTAATAAATGTTGTTCATTATATGAAGCAGCCAATAACTCATTTACAGTTTTAGCCGCATAAATATTCATGTACGTATTATACCAAGCTTTTGTTGCTACATCTCTGATGCCTACAACATCTTGCGGTGTTGCTTTTCTAATTTTATGCATGTTGTTCTCCCCCTATTTAGATAGGTCATAATAGCTACATTATATCATAATTTTAGTATTCAAAATACTTTAGCTATTTATATAAAAATAGCTTGGGCAATATTATAATTCACCCAAACTATCTATGTTATATTTAGTTCTTCCCAAGTGTTTGTTGCCATTCTTTTGCACGTGACAGTGCATAAACATCTTTTTCAATATCTCCCGGTCTTTCAGCTGTACCAATAATATAGCCCCCTAGACTCGCACCTAGAAACTCTAAACTATATTTAACTTGTGTGATGCATGGTTTGGCTTTGACTTTAGGACAATCGCCACCAACGATAATAAGTCTAAAATCTTTCTTAGACATCTTATCTTTAAAGTCTTTATAATTTGAATCCAATAAAGTTTCAGACCAATGATCAAAAAATGCCTTCATTGATGCCGATAAACTATACCAATAAACTGGCGAAGCAATTATAACTGTGTCACTTGCTAATACTTTATCTATAATCGTCTTATAGTCATCCGCATATGAATCTATGCTTTTGTCTACGTGTCTATAGTCTCTAACCGGATTTAATTGATATTGCGTTAAGTCTATCCATTCGTAGTCGTATCCAGCTATGGCCATCTTAGTTAAACGTGCAGTATTCCCTTCTGGTCGACTGCCTCCAAATAAAACTGTGATCATAATAATCTCCTTCTACTACTCATTTTATATTCCCTTCAAAAATTATAAATATACATTTCCATAAAATCATTAAACTTAATTAATAATTCTACACTAAAAAGTACAATTACTAAACAGTTTACTTAAAATAGAATAATAAATTAAATTATTTGCTCAAAAATTGAACTTATAACCCCTACTATAAATGTATATTTTTAAAAAGATCTTTATAAATATAAAAAGTAGATAAACATAATACATGTTCACCTACTTTTATTTTTTTATTTTATAGGAAATAATTTTTCGATTTTTTCAATCTCTTCTTCAGTTAATTCAACATCTAAAGTTGTTAAATTATCAACGACCTGATTTGGACGCTTAGCACCTGGAATAACAATATCTAATGACGATTTTGTTAAATAAAATGCCAACACAATGTGTGCAACATCCACTCTGTGGTTATCAGCAATATCACGTAGTTGATCAATTTTCTCTAAATTTTCTTTGAATTTTTCACCTTGGAATTCTGGATTTTTAGCACGAATATCATCAAATGTCGAATTTTCATTATATTTACCTGCTAATAAACCAGAAACGAGTGGGAAATATGGAATAAACGTGATGTCGTGTTCTGAAGTATATTCAAAAATATGCTCATTTTCACGATTTAATAAATTATATTCCATTTGTACAACATCTACCAAGCCATCTTTATTCGCTTCTTTTAATTGTTCTAAATTGAAATTGGACACCCCAATCGCTTTGATCTTACCTTCATCTTTGAGCTCTTTTAATGCTGCGACAGCTTCATTCTTAGGCGTGTCCTCATCCGGGAAATGTATATAATATAAATCAATATAGTCCAACTGCAGACGTTTTAAACTTTGCTCAACCTGATCTTTTAAAAATTGAGGATCATTTGAATATTTTACATTACCATCATCATCAAAATAGTGTGCGCCTTTAGTAGCAATTGCAAAATCATCTCTACCAAATTCTTTGACCGCTTCACCAACGAGTTCTTCTGAACGCTCTGGTCCATAAATATAAGCTGTATCTATCAACGTTATACCATTTCTCACTGCGGTACGTACAGTTTCTTTACCTTGTTCTTCATCTAAATCATTATAGAAATTATGTCCGCCTACTGCATTTGCACCTAATGCGATAGGTGTTACTTCAACATTTGACTTACCAATCTTTGTTTTCTTAGTCAATCTAGCCCAACTCCTTCTATAATTCTCTTATATTTTACACATAGCGATGTATGTGCTATCCACAGCAATTGATTTAACCATATATCACTGTTATTTTTACAAGTAGTTATACTCTACCCTCTTTCTTTATATTTAAAATAAAAACGTAAGTAATAGATATTATCTAATATGATATCTATTTAAAATTTAGCATGATTACGCTATAAAACTAAACATATTTGCTTGATTACGACATCAAATTTTCATACCTATTATGTTTTTTTAAAAGCGTATATTGTAAAAATGGGATTACGGCATCAAATATAATTTGTTGATTTCGTAATCCCATCCACGTCGGGCTTTTGAACTATATAGTATTTATTTTATTTTCGTACTTTATTTTATTAAAGCCTTCCCAGCTATTATTTATGTTTTCTTTGCGCTAACTTTTCTTTTAATTTTCTATCTTGTTCTTCTTTACGACGTTTACGTTCTTCATTACGTTTTCTTAATCGTTCTTCTTCTTCAGGGTCTCTCGGTTTCTGTAATTGTTTTTCCACTTTTTCCATAAGTTCATCTTCTGTGAGTGCAGCGAGTGGACGATTATTAACAAAAGCAAACGTTTTTCGGCGACCCGGTCCACAATACGACTGACAGCCAATTTCTATTTCAGCTTCAGGATCTAATTTCGTTAACTTTTTTTCTAATGACTTACAGTTTACTCCTTGGCAATCATCACAAATTAAAAATTTATTTTGCAACTACACCCATTCCTTTCTTATGGTTTACAGTTTATCAAAACAGCTTAAATATCATTTCACAATGTAAACATTCATTTATATGTATCATCATAAGGTTTATGATGCCTTACTTAATATGTATTTTAGATTTTACAACTCTAATTATTTTACTCTATTTTATTAAAATTTCAAGTTTATATTCTTTTAATATCAACATTCAAAGGGACAAGTTAGTATCATCACAATGTAAATGACGATACTAACTTGTCCCTTTATACTTAATATAACTATTGATAGAATTTACGTCCACCATAAATCTGGTGCATGATTTTCAATATTAACCGATTTCAAATTATTCACTGCTTTATTAAATCCTTCTTCAATTGACATAATTGGATCCTCATGTTCAATGCTCACCACATAATCATAACCATTTATTCTTAATGCACTAATCATGTCTCCCCATTCTTGAATATTATGACCATATCCTACTGTTCGAAATGTCCAGGCTCTCGTTTGTATATTGCCATATGGCTGCATATCCGTTAAACCGTACATATTCACATTCTCTTGATCAATATATGTGTCCTTTGCATGAAAATGATGAATTGCATTTTCTTTTCCCAATATTTTTATTGCAGCTATTGGATCAATACCTTGCCACCACAGATGACTTGGATCTAAATTCGCACCAATAGCATCATTAGTTGCCGCTCTTAATTTTAATAGTGTATGCGGTGTATGAACTAAAAAACCAGCATGAAGTTCTATACCAATTTTTATATCGAGTGACTTTGCATAGTCAGCAACATTTTTCCAGAAAGGGACAAGTTTTTCATCCCATTGCCATTCTAGAATATTAGTGTACACTGTTGGCCATGGTGTAACAGGCCAATTAGGATACTTTGCTGAGTCATCCGAACCAGCCACTCCCGAAAACGTATTTACCACTGGTACGTTTAACAGCGACGCTAATTTTATCGTTTTGTATAAAGTATCATGCGCTTCTTGAGCTTCTCTTTGATCTGGCGAAATAGGGTTATTGTGACAACTCAATGCACTAATTTCTAATCCACGCTGCTGAATCGCTTCAATAAATGATTTTCTTTGAAATTCATCATTTAGTAGGTCATCTAATGCACAAAACTGGTCTCCTGGATTGCCTCCTGTCCCTATTTCAAGCATTTTCACACCTGATTTTGCTACGTAATCTAACATTTCTTCAAATTCTTTGTCTTGAAATAACACGGAAAACACACCAATTTTCATAAAAAAACCTCCATAAAAGTTATACCTTTGCCAGTCGAACACTTTGTCCAATTTTGCTACTTTGATAAATCGCGTCTATCAGTATATTGATTTGCATCGCTTGCATTGGTTGAACAACAAGAGACTCATAACCAAGGCAACTATCCACAAAATTCTTTGCTTGTCGTTGTGCAGCTATTTCTTCATCATGTTCTGCTTGTGCTTGTTCAATAAAATAAGTGCCTAGTCTGGGTTGATAAATTTCAAAAGGATATAGATTTAAGCCACCATCTACACCAGAAATGCTTAAATGTCTCATATCTTCTTTAATATTGGCTGACCAAGAACATTCAAATAAAAGCGTTGAGCCATCATTAAAAGTAATATAACTTGTCACGTGATCGTCTACATCAAATGATTCATTATCAAATGCGCCCCAATCATTTATTTGATTGGGTATTTTACTAAGTCGATTGTATGTTTTTCCAATCACTTCTACTGGTGCGATATCGTTTAATAGCCAAAGTGATAAATCAAGCATATGACATCCATAATCAATTAAACTACCTCCACCTTGTAGTGCTTTGTTTGTAAAAACACCCCATCCGGGTACTTTACGTCTACGCATTGCTTGTACACGTGTTACTAATGGATCGCCTAAAACACCCTTATCAACAGCATTTTTGGCATTGATTGCAGCATCTGTAAAGCGATAATGATAGCCTATAGCAAGTGTTTTATTGACTTTTTCTGCAGTATTTATCATTTTTTCACATTCTGATGGATTCATAGCCATTGGCTTTTCACAAAATACATGTACACCAGCTTCTAAAGCAGCAATGCTAATTTCTGCATGATATTTATTAGGTGTACATACAGCGACAGCGTCTACATGTTCAAATATAGCGTGATAAGTTTCATACACATTTTGAATTTGATGACTTTGAGCAACGCTTTTAGCTAATTCAAAATTAATATCTTGAACTGCTACAACATCAGCCAAATGATTTAATTGTTGAAAAGCTGGTATATGCCTATTACGTGCAATACCACCACACCCAATAATACCTATCTTTAATTTTTCCATAACAAGATGCCCCCAGAATTATTTTTCTGATATTTTCTCTAACGGTATCGCATTACCATACTCATGTTTAGGTGTCCCACTACTGTAAGCCCATACTATGCCATTTTTTATAACTTGTTGGACATTCGTATTGTAATATGTTGGGTAGCTTTCGTGTCCCGGCCTGAAATAAAATATTTTGCCATTACCTCTTTTAAACGTTACACCACTTCTAAATACTTCTCCGCCCTCAAACCAACTTATAAATACTGTTTCATCTGGCGTTGGAATATCAAAATGTTCTCCATACATTTCTTCTTTTTCTAGTTCAAAATGTGATTCTATGCCTCTTGTGATGGGATGTGTTGGATCAACAACCCACAAACGTTCTTTTTCATCTGCCTCCCTCCATTTTAAATCACACGACGTACCCATTAAGGATTTGAAAATTTTTGAAAAATGTCCAGAATGTAAGACTACAAGCCCCATGCCGTCTAATACACGCTGCTTCACCTTCTCTACTATTAAATCCTCTACTTCATCATGTGCCTTATGCCCCCACCAAACAAGTACATCTGTCTGCGATAATACTTCGTCAGTCAAACCATGTTGTGGTTCATCTAATGTTGCTGTAGTTACGTTATGCTCAACATTCAAAAACGATGCGAGCGCATGATGTATACCTTCGGGATAAACTGCTTTTACTGTTTCATTTTCTTTCTCATGTCGATATTCATTCCAAATTGTAATATTCATAAAATGTCTCCTATTCATTTGATTTATCGTTTAAATATACAGCTTTACCTGTTTTCGCTGATTCATATATAGCTTCTAAAATTTGAGTGACAACGAAAGCCTCATGTGGTTTAACTATGGGTTCTGTATCGTGAATGATATTATTTATCCAAGCACGTGCTTCTTCCTCTGCTTCGTCTATTGTTTCACCTTCATAAAAATCTACCCCTGTATTTTCTAATTCAATTTCAGATGTATACAACGTTTCTAAATCTTCACCATGAATACGTAGACCATTTTTCATATCTGCTCCACCATCTGTACCTGATAAAGAACATTTAGCTTCATCAACTTCTAAGGAATTAAGCGCCCAACTCGTTTCTAATATAATCGTGGCACCATTTTTCATTTTGATAAATCCAAATGCAGAGTCCTCCACAGTAAATTTACTTGGATCCCATGGTCCCCATGCATTTGCTGCATTCGCATGATTCCCTAATTTATGGAATGTTGAGCCCATCACCGATTCAGGTTCATAATTATCCATCATCCATAACGTTAAATCTAATGCATGTGTCCCGATATCAATTAGGGGGCCACCACCTTGCTTTTCTTCATCTAGAAAAACACCCCACGTTGGAACTGCGCGTCTGCGAATAGCATGAGCTTTACTGAAGTAAATTTCTCCTAAATCTCCACGTTGTGTTACTTTATGCAAATACTGACTGTCTGCTCGAAATCTATTTTGATAACCTATTGTCAATTTTTTATTATTACGGACTGACGCATCAATCATTGCCTGCGCTTCAATAGAAGTTTTTGCCATAGGTTTTTCACACATTACGTGTTTACCTTCATCTAATGCTGCAACTGTAATTTCTTGATGTGTATTATTCGGAGTACAAACATGTATCACTTCTATATTGCTGTCTTTTAATAATGCTTTATAATCTTCATATGCCTTTGCATTATTGCTACCATAGTTTTCTGCAGCCTTATATGCTTTAGCAATGTCAATATCGCAAAAAGCAACCATCTCTACTTCAGTGATTTTTTCTAAACTTGGTAAATGCTTTCCATTAGCTATACCGCCACAACCAATAACACCAACTTTTATTGTCATCGTCTCATCTCCTATATAACATTAATCAATTTCTTTGAAGTAAACGCTTACAAATAGCAAAAAAAATATACTTTTAATAATTTAAATCTAAATTAAGTTAATAGTAAATTAAATAAGTAAAAACACCAATAAATTTGACGTATTTAGAATTTATATATTAACATTAGAATATATTTTCAAAATTCGGAAATTTTTCCAATGAATAGGTGGCATCTTTTTATATGGTTCTAGATCATCTTATTAATAAACACTTTGAACAACTAACAGAAAATGATTTACATATTATCAATGTTATTAGACAAAATATTGATCAAATTTCAAATATGAAAATTCATGATTTAAGTAAACTGACCCATACTTCCATCTCCACTATCCATAGACTTGTTAAAAAAATGGGATTTGAAGGTTATAGTAATTTTAAATTTTATATAAAAATGGATTCAAATAATGAATCACCTCAACTTGCAAGCGCCGATCCAATTATTGAAGATGTGAGAAGAACCGTAGAACATCTTGAAATGTTTGACTATCACACGCTTAATCAATTAATCGAAACTGCTCCATTTATCTATATATTTGGTACTGGTATGGCACAGCAAAATGTTGCACGTGAAGCGCAACGACATATGTTATCTATTTCAAAAAGAGCAATCGTTATAAATGATGAAACCGAATTGCGTTTAGCCATAGATCAAATGTCTGCTGATGATTTACTGTTTATCATCTCATTATCAGGAGAAACCAAGAATTTAATTGATCCCATACAACTCATTAAATCTCGTGAATTGCATTACGTATCTATTACGACTTTGCATGATAACTATATCGCTAAAAATGCTGCGTTTAATGTATATGTTAATAGTGCACCTATTCAATTTTTTAATACTACAACATACTATAGTTTTACACCTTACTATGTTGTATTTGATTTTATAGCTAGAACGTACCATAACTATAAAATCAATAATAACTCATTCCTGTAATAATTCATCTAAGTCTAGAAAACATTATAGATGCATATGTGTTTTTCTAAATAATATAGGCTACTTTCACTCAAGGTGCCATGCTTCATTTCAATAAAGTGTAAGAAAAGAAATTGATCAAGTTGATATTTCTTTTCTCACTTCCACTAACATGTACACTTTAGTGTTTAGCAGTTTTATTAAGTAGTTGCTCTACTTCCTCTCTTATTTGAGGAACTGAAAGTCCAACAATGACCTGAACGTTTTTACCACTCTTCACTAATCCATGTGCGCCTCCATTTGATTTAAAGTAATCATCTGCCGCTACTTGTTCAGGGTTTGCCACTGTTACACGTAATCGCGTTGCACAATTGGTAACATCCACTATATTTTCTGTGCCACCTAAACCTTCAATATATACTTCAGCTTTTCTTTGATATTCGTTAGAACTATTAGAGACGTTGCTTTGATTTTTATTTTCACGATAATCTTTTTTCGTATATAATTTAGTATCTTGATTGTCGTCTTTTTCTCTACCTGGCATCGGTATATCAAACTTCAATATGATAAATCTAAATAAATAATAGTAAATAAAGATAAAAATGATACCAATGATAAATTGCGCTACATATGTCCCCCAATGTGAACCAAATAATGGAATCCAATTTGTTGCTGCAATTTCAATAAAACCGCCTCCTAAGTTACCAACTAATCCAAATGCATGCATAGTCGTAACCATTGTTGCCCCCAGTATGGCATGTATTAAAAATAAGAAAGGTGCAATAAAAATAAAGGTAAATTCTAATGGTTCTGTAATACCAGCAAATACTGCCGTCAATGTAGCTGCTAATAATAACGCACCGACTTCTTTCTTTTTATGAGGTTTGGCAGTGGAATATATTGCAAGTGCTATACCTATTGATCCAAATATTTTAGTATTCCCTTGTAATAAAAATCCGCCGCCAGGGAAGATGTCTTTCAATGATTTCTTGGTCTCTGAATATTCAGTAAGGTGCGAAATCCAATATGATTTAATGCCACCATTCACAACTGCAGGTCCATATTCAAATGGCGTATAAATAAAATGATGTAATCCTGTTGGAATTAGTATTCTTTCTAAGAAATGAAAGAGCCAAACCCCAACATAGCTAGATGAAGCAAGAAATACTTGTAACGATGCGATCCATCCTTGAACTATTGGCCATCCCCAACTTGTTAGAAAAGCCAAAGGAATCATGCTAAAGAACGCAAGCATTACCACAAATGGAGAACCTTGAAATATACCTAAAGATTCAGGTAACTTCTTATCGTAATACCGATTATGTAACCATATGGCGATACCAGAAATAATTAATGCACCAATGATATTAGTATCTAATGTTTTAATACCAACTAACTCAGTTATCCCAGTTACATCGTCAGGACTACCTTTAAAATCCACACCAAAAGCTGGCCCCCAAGTTGTTAATATGCTATTGATAAAATAATTAAACATCATATAAGTAACCACTGAAGACATGACCGCATGCCCCGCCGATTTCTTCGCTAATGAAATAGGTAACCCAATGACAAAAATAAGTTCAATATTTTCAAATACAGTCCATCCACCATTTTCAACTAGCGACCATACTTGAAACCATAAACCTTCTGGATCCGCAAGATGTCCCATTATGGCTTCATTTTTGAAAAGTGTAGCTATACCTATAATGATTCCAAAGAATGGAAACAATAATACTGGAACAATCATTGCCCCGCCAAATCTACGTATAGCATTACCAAAATTCCGTCCAATGTTCATAATAATCACCCTTTTTCCACGCAGTTAATGTAAGCGTTCTCTTAAGGTGATGATATGCTTTAGTTTATATAACATCAATATAACTAGGGGATTTTGACACTATGTACCTTTGAATGATTTTATTTTCATTAAAAGGTAATTTTTCCTGAATATCGTTTTCTAAAACTAAACTTTTAAATAACAATAACAAAGAGAAAAATTGGAATAATAAAAACAGTACCTAATCTGTAGATTAGTATACTGCTCAAGTTGTCATGACTTTATTGACCATGATAAATATTAAATTCTAATGGTTTCACTTCATTCTCTAACCATTCTTGATATATCAATTTCTTATTAATATCACTATTTATAATCGTAATACCACAGTCACCGCCACCTGCACCAGAGGTTTTAGCAGCACCGCCATATTTTTCTGCTACAGAACACAACACTTTGAGATGTGCCGTTTCTATATCTATCGTAGCTTCTTTATCCATAGATTGAATAATTTCGCGATTGGTACGAATCATTTGTTGTACACCTTTAATATGGTTTGTTTTAAAAGCATGGATCAACTTTTCAACACATAGGTGGGAACGTTCTAAAAACTTACCATAAAACGTTGGATCTGACTTCAAGCGTTTCACTTCACTCACTAAATGATGAGACGATGCAGGAGATCCTGTCCAACCAATCAATACTTCCATATTTTCCGGTGGTTGCAACGGTTCAATATGCAGACCTGGCCAGTTTTTATTCAATACTTCATTAACAGATGTATCTTCAATTTGTTGAGAGACCCACTCATGATCAAATGTACTGTACGCTAACCAACCAGTGTAAATACTAACAGCGATGTCACCACATGAACTTAAACTCTGCAATTTCATATTCGCGATTACCGCTAGTTTATAAATATAAAGATTTGATAAATGCGTTTCATAAAACTCATTCAATACTTTAACTACAGAAACAAGCACGGCTGCACTTGAACCTAACCCGTATTTATGGCCATTTGCGTCATCTAAATTACTATCAATCGTTAAATTGAAATGTTTTAAACTGATATGGTTACTGCGCACATACTGTTCAAATACTTCAATTGCTGTAATGACATATTTAAGTTGTTTAGCTGCATGTACATCGGATACGACGATTTGATCTTCTCTTCTTTGAAAAGTCACTGGATCATGATGTAGTGTTTTAGAATGTATGGTACCTTGAGGGGCATTTGAGTCTTCAATTGAAGCAGTTACAAATCGATCAACCGCAATTAATACGGATTTATATCCTGGTTCAGTAACTGCATATTCACCTGCAATATAGAGTTTACCTGGTGCTTTTACTTGAATCATTTTATCTCTTCCTTACTCAATAATTTCAACGCCTGTACTTATAATGTCACTTGCAATAATTTGATCTTTATCAAAAGATTTATGTAGCGCATCAATAACTGCTTGTTGATTTTTCTTTTCTACTAAAATTTTCACATTAGGTCCTGCATCCATTGTAAAATAACATGGATATCCAGCTTTTCTACACTGATCAACAATATCCATCGCAAGATAGCTATCCTCAACCATATAAGTAAATGGAGGTTGTGCACCTAAATTGGTTGCATGCATACGTAAACCATTAGCTTCAATGACTTCACCCATTTGCATAAAGTCTTTTCGCTCAATGGCATGCTTAACTGACGCTATGTCTTCATCTACATGATTTAACCAATATTGATAAAAGCGAGATGTATCACGTGTATGTGACATACCGGCACGACTCGATACTTTTTTTGTTTTATTATTAATAACTACAAAAATCATTGCCAACTCTTGTTCCCAATGATCTGCTTCAATGGGAAAACTGTACGATGATTCATCATCATGCCCTTTTTCCCATTCTACAAAGCCACCGTAGATACTTCTTGATGCTGACCCAGAGCCTCTACGTGCTAACCTAGATAATGCTTTACCCGTTAATCCAAGGTTTAAAGCCTTGTCACAAGCAGCTGCTAATGCGGCATACGCACTTGCTGATGATGCTAAACCAGCAGCAGTTGGAACATGATTGTCGCTCTCTATATATGCAAACATTGTTGTGCCTGATGTCGCTCTAACAATATCCATATAACGACTAATTTTAGCTGATTCACTTGCAGTAACTGTTTCACCATTTAGTATAAGTGTATCTTTCGTATAGCTTTCATCAAACGTAACTTTCGTTTCAGTATAAAAGCGTTCTAACGCAACAGATAAACTATTATTCATTGGAATAATATATGTTTCGTCAGCCTTTCCCCAATACTTAATCAGTGCAATATTTGTATGTGCACGTGCCTTACCACTATTCACCAACTTCATTACCCTCCTAAATATTCAATCCATGTATGATGCGCACCTAATTGCGTTGCACTTTCTGCAATACGCTTAGCTGTCTCTTCATTAGTTGCAAGTACAATCATACTTCCACCACGGCCACCGCCAGTTAGTTTACCTGCAATCGCACCTTGCGCTTTACTGGCATCTAATATTTCTTCTATTTTGTCATGACTGACTGTAAGTGTTCTTAAATTTTTTTGACACAGATTAAACACCTTAGCTAATTGTTCAAAATTATGATGTTCAATTGATTCACTTGCTTCATGTACAAGTTTACCAATATGTTCAACATATTGCAGATATGTACTATCACCTTCACATAATTGGTGTACATCCTCAACAGCTTGTTTAGTAGAACCACGAACACCAGTATCGATAACTACCATATAACCATTTAAATCTAAAGGTTTCAATGTTGTAACCTTACCTTGTTTGAACCATACGGGTTTATTTGAGACGATTGTTTGTGTATCTATACCACTCGGCTTACCGTGAGCAATGCGTTCAGCCCAATTTGCTTCTTCTATTAACATTTCATCCGATAGTGGCTCATCCAAATAATCAAAACTTGCGCGCACAAAAGCGACTGCCATCGCAGCACTAGAACCTAATCCTCTAGAAGGTGGCAAGTTCGTATAGATTGAAACTTTAATAGGCGTCGCTATATTATATTTTTCAATAAAACGTGTAATGACTGCTTTCAAATGCTCTGGTGCCTTTTGTAATTCTCCATCGTATACATCACTTTTTATATATGAAGCGTTTGTTGTCTCTAGAGATTCTATTTTCGCTTTAACTTTTCCAGTTGTAAATGGAATTGCAATAGCTGGTTCGCCAAATGTAACAGCATGTTCGCCTATTAATATTACCTTTCCATTCGCTTCCCCGTATCCTTGTTGTGCCATATTTTCAATCACCTTTAGTATTTTCTTTAATTTTATATTTTCTGTGTACTACACCTTTTTTGTGTATACCCGCATCCTAATTCTGCTTATGCAATGAACTATATTCCCTGGGAAATAAACTGTTTTCACAGCGTTCAATAACGATGCCTCTCTTAATTATTTAAAGCATCTTTAATATTCATTCTAAAATAATCGTTCTTTTTCTATTTTTGCACATACCATTACACATTATCTCATAAATTTCATATATTACCATACGACTCTAGTCATAGATGCATTATTTTAGCAAAGGACTTGAAATTAATGATTCAAATGCACTGTAAATCGTTGTTACAAAAAGTTAACACCAGCTACTAATTATTTTCAATACTTCCCTATTATAAAACGCACTAGCCATATATTCAAAAAACTCACGTTAAATTCAAGGAATTTTATTAGTACTGCATTTTTAACCATACTTTCACTATATTACTTATTTCATTTCTATAATTCAACAGATATAAAAATCCATTACCACAAATTATGCTGAAATCCGCAAAACAAAAAGAACAGGTGAATTACTTCGATTTGAAGTATCTCACCTGTTCTTTAATTAACGTCAATCCATAGAGCGGTTTATTTTCGCATTACGTTCAATCATTTTTTCAAAATAACCTTCATAACTTAACCATTCTTCATCGGTAATAGGGTCCATATTCAAACGGCCACCTAAATCTTTAATTGCGTATAATAATTGAAACATGACATCTTGCACAGTAATCGTTCTGCCTAATAATGTTTCAAGTGAGGCCATGCATTGCGGTTCAATGTCAGGGTATGTGAATTTTGTTTCTTCACCTTGTAACGCACGCGCATAAAATGATTTCATCATATCAGCACGTTCACTACCATCACCTTCCACACAGAGATAAACTTGCACTGCTATTCCACCACGGACGCGTCTTTGAGAAATACCAGCAAATTTCTTACCATTAATACTCAAATCAAATTTACCGGGACAATAGGATCTTTCGATTTCATGTGTGTCGATATCTACATCTTCATCTTCAAACATTTTTGCAATTAATAAATACATTACAGTAAAAGCTTCATCAATGGTAATATCATGTTTACCTTTAAAGAGCAGCGATATATTAAGTACGCCTTGATCTAATACAACACCAAGACCTCCAGAATTTCTAACGATTGCATTGTAACCGCGCTCTTCTGTGAGGTAGCGAATCCCCTCTTGTAAATGAGGCAATCTTGAATCATGGATCCCCAGTATAACAGTATGCTGATGTACCCACGTTCGCACTACACTACACGATAAATCTTTTCCAACACTTTCTGAAAAAGTATCATCAAATGCAAAAGACTGCATTGGTTCTAATCCTGAGGAATGATCAATATAACGCCAATCTATACCATTAAAATATTTACTTGCTAAATCCATTATTGTAATGATTGTGCTGCAGTAATGATTGATAAATTATACACGTCTTCTTTAGAACAGCCACGTGATAAATCATTCACTGGAGAATTAAGACCTTGTAATACTGGACCTACTGCATCAAATCCGCCTAAACGTTGTGCAATTTTATAACCAATATTACCTGCTTCTAAGCTTGGGAATACGAATACATTTGCATCGCCTTGAATTTTTGCATCAGGTGCTTTTTTCTTAGCAACTTCAGGTACAATTGCTGCGTCAAATTGGAATTCACCATCTACAACAACATCTTCTAAATGATCTGCTTCAATTTTCTCTTGAGCTAAGTTAACAGCTGTTGCAACTTTTTCGACATCTTCCGATTTTGCAGAACCTTTAGTTGAGAAGCTTAACATTGCAACGCGTGGTGACATGCCAAAGCTTTTAGCAGATTTTGCACTTTCCACAGCTATTTCTGCTAAATCTTGTGCTTCAAGTGTTGGATTGATTGCACAATCTCCAAAGATATATTGTTTATCGTCTTTAATCATGAAGAAAATACCAGAAGTTTTAGAGACACCTGGTTTTGTTTTGATGATTTGTAACGCTGGACGTACCGTATCACCAGTTGAATGTGCCGCACCACTTACTAAACCTTCTGCTTTACCAGTATAAACAAGCATTGTCCCAAAGTAGTTAACATCTTTCAACATCTCTTGCGCTTGTTCTTCAGTCGCTTTACCTTTACGGCGTTCAACAAATGCAGTAACAAGTTCTTGTTTCAATTCGCTTGTTTCTGGGTCAATGATTTCTAAATCTGAAATTTCTAAACCTTTATCACTAGCTAAGGCTTTGATGTTCGATTCATTTCCTAATAATATAGGAGAAACATAATCAGTACCTTGTAATTGTGTTGCCGCTTCTAATACGCGCTCGTCTTCACCTTCTGGTAAAACGATTTTCACGTTTTTTCCCGTAAGTTTTTCTTGTAATACATCTAATAAAGTCATTAGGGGCCTCCTCAAATTTCTTTTCTTAATTATTTTACGTTTCTCATTATACGTTATTGTTTCTTAGAATTCCATGTCACCAATTTGTAATCATTTACTTATGTTTTAAGTGTTCCTTTATGGTAGAATTTTGTAGTGAAGACATAGAATTTTTCATGAAAAAGGAGCGATTTAAATGCCACAAGCACCAGAAACGTTAGATGGATGGTATAGTTTACATTTATTATACGCTATTGATTGGTCAAGTTTACGCTTAGTTCCAACAGAAGAGCGTCAAACAATCGTAGATGAATTACAAACATTTTTAAATAAACATGAAGAAGCGCGTACAAATCACGTAGGTGATCATGCTTTTTATAATATTACAGGTCAAAAAGCAGATATTCTTTTATGGGCATTGCGTCCAGAAATGAAAGATTTAAATGCTTTTGAAAACGAATTTAATAAATTGAAGATTGCAGATTTCTTAATTCCAACCTATTCTTATGTATCAATCATCGAATTAGGTAATTATCTTGCAGGAAAATCTGACGAAGATCCTTATGAAAATCCACACATCAAACCAAGATTATTCCCAGAATTACCACAATCTGAATATATTTGTTTCTATCCTATGGATAAACGTCGTAATGAAACTTATAACTGGTATATGTTACCGTTAGAAAAACGCCAAGAATTAATGTATGCTCACGGTAAAATAGGTAGACAATATGCTGGTAAAATCAAACAATTCATCACTGGTTCAGTGGGCTTTGATGATTTTGAGTGGGGTGTCACTTTATTTGCAGATGATCCTTTACAATTCAAAAAAATTGTTTATGAAATGAGATTCGATGAAACAACTGCACGTTATGGCGACTTCGGAAGCTTTTATGTAGGTCATATTGTGACTAAAGATAACTTACAAGATTTATTTGCTTTATAAAATCATTCAATGGATTTATCATATTTCTCAAACTAAAGAAGGTAGCGGCAATTGATGTCGCTACCTTCTTTATATATTTTTTCATACATCTTCTCAATTTCCGATGTACACGTGTTATCAATTCACTTTAATCATAAAAAGAATTCTCAAATTTTATTAAGTGTGAATCAGCGCAATAAACAAAGGCACGCTCATCACATAAATAAGTGTGCCTTTGTTGAATGTAGTGTGTTTGGGAGAACTTTTAATCACTACTTAATTTAATATTAACTGTTGTATATTGTCGCTACTCAATACATGTCTGTAACAGTTAACTAATACTATTCTAACCTATTTGAAATATTTGAAACATAAATGTATTGAATTAATTGCACAAAATACAGTTTTCCTTCATTTAAGCACTTGCTCCAATTCAAATAACAAATAACGATCATAAAGTGTTACAATAAAAAATATTACTTTAGCAACTTATACTCAACCTGTAGGCAGTGATTGTCAGGGTTGCTCAAATAAATATTAATTGGTGATTAAATGACAATATATAATCAAGCTATAGAAAGTTATGATGAAAAGATGGCAAAAGATGTCATCATGTTAGCAGGAAGAATATTATTAGAATCTGGTGCAGAAGGCTCTCGAGTAGAAGATACGATGACACGCATCGCTATCACTTTGGGACACAAAGAAAGTAATAGCTTTGTTACAAATACCGTTATCAACTTCATGCTTCATGATGAGTCATATCCACGTATGTATAGAATTAGAACGCGCGATACGAATTTACACCGCATTTCCAGAACAAATGGCATTTCTAGACGTTTGGCGCTCGGTGACATTTCTTTAGAAGACGCATTTCAAGAACTTCAAAAAATATATCAAGAACAAAGTATAAAAAACCACTACCTTTTTTATAAATTCATTGCTGCTGCCGTCATATCTGTCAGTTTTTTATATTTACAAGGCGGCCATTTAACTGATGTATTAACAGCGTTATTAGCTGGTTCCTTCGGTTATATTGTAGTCGAAATATTACAACAAAAATTGCATGCCCAATTTATCCCAGAATTTATGGGCGCATTAGTTATTGGATTAGTCACCATTATCGGTCATAATCTCATACCCGGTGGTTCAATTTCTACCATTATAATTGCAGCAGTCATGCCTATTGTACCTGGTGTATTAATTACAAACGCAATTCAAGATTTGTTTGGCGGTCATATGTTAATGTTTACCACCAAATCATTAGAAGCGCTCGTTACTGCATTCGGTATTGGAGCTGGCGTTAGTACAATACTTATTATATTTTAGGAGTTATGTCTATGTTTTGGATATTAAATTTTATATTTAGTTATACCGCTTCCCTATTCTTCGGCGTTATATTTGATGTCCCAAAACGCTTATATAACACGGTAGGTATCGTAGGTGCATGCGGTTGGATGGTCTATATCATATTTTTCGATGGTTTAAATACACATACAATTTATTCAAGTTTCTTTGGTAGTCTTGCATTAGGCTGCTTAAGTCATATTATGGCACGCTCTAAAAAAGAACCTGTCATCATTTTTATGATTCCCGGTATTATTCCACTCGTACCTGGTGGTTTAGCATTTGATGCTACGAAAAATTTAGTACTTTTAGAATTTAGTAAAGCCATTAATACAATGCTTGAAGTAACGCTTATTGCTGGTGCTATCGCCTTAGGTCTACTTTTTGCAGATCAAATTTCTAAACTAATTATTTCAGGTACAAAAATACGTAAAAAAAGAATCTAATATTTATATAAATAGCCACACATGCGTTGAAAAGAGTGCATGTGTGGCTTATTTTATTAAAAATTTATTATAAATTCATTTAGTCATAAATTATTAGCTATCAAAACCTATATGTTTCATTTATGACACAGATTCTTCTGCAAACTGTGATTTATTATCTTTTTGATGAATAAACCAATTTATAGATTTAACCCAATAAAAAACAAGCAGCACACCGTAAAGGAATACTACTTGTTTTAATTCACTATTTATTAAGTTTTCTATGCTTTATTCATAAAATAATCACAAGAAAAACTATTTATTCGTGTTTTCAGCCTTGTTCTCATTAATTAAATCTACAACTTCACTTTCCGAACGGTTTAAGATAAGCAAGCTTAATTTATTATTATCCATGCGTTTTAATTTTGGATAACGCACAATAAAGAAGATTAAACCAATCACTAACCAGCCGCCTAATGCGATGTATGAAGGTGCTGAAAGTGACGCCGGAGAACCTGGAACTAATAATAACAACAAGAAGATAAATGATACAATTGATCCTAAAATCGCAAATGTTTTATAAATAGGTCCATACGTGTTACTTGATTTATTATAACTAAATAATTTAGCTGCTGATAAACAAGTAATGAAATAAGCTATTGATACACCTGTAGAAGACATATCAACAATCCAAGTTAGTGCTGTACGACCTAACCAAGGTGCAATTAATGTAATGGTTACTAAGAAAATAATTGCTATATAAGGCGTCTTATATTTTTTATGCAACTTGCTGAATACAGAAGGCATAATACCTGAACGTCCCATTGAAAATAGGAGACGGCTTGAACTCATTAAGAATCCATTTAAGCCAGTAAATATACCCATAATAATCGCAATTGCTAATACAGCTAAACCAATATAACCAAAGGCTTCTTGCGTAACAGCACCCGTTAACCATAAATTACCGTTTAGGCTTGTTGATGTTGTACCTAACCAACCTGTATATAAAATCATTAAAACATAAGTAAATGCAGCTGCTAATAAACTATATACAATTAATTTAAACGTCTTATTTGGTGCAAAATCAAATTCTTCTGCCGTTTGTGGAATATTATCAAATCCAACATATGCCCACGGTGCGACAGCAACAATCATAATGATGGAAGTAAACCAACCTTCTTTTTCATTGGTTAATGGTTGTAAATTATCTAAAGAGAAATTACCTCCAAAGAACGAACCAAAGAACAATAGTAATATAGTAATAACCATCGCTACACAGAAGTAGTATTGTAGTGATCCTGACACACTAGCACCTTTAATCGCTATAAACATAAATACAATAAGCAATAACGATGCAATGAGAATTTCAGTGATATACACGTCCCAACCTGCAATGGTATATAATTTTCCTGTTTCTAAAATATCTGGCAGTAAAAATTTAATTAACAAACTAAACGCAGTAGCATTTAATGCCACTACACATATGTAACCAAATGTTAAAAACCAAGATGAGAAGAAACTTACATATCTTCCGAATCCTAAAAAGCTAAAAGCAAACGCGCCACCCGAAACTGGGAATCGTTCAACTAATGCACCGTAACTCACTGCAATAAGTATCATTAACAATGCACCTATGACAATACCAATCGCTGCTGCAATTGGTCCCGATTGTCCTATCCAGTCACCCGGTAGAATAAATGCACCCCAACCGATACAAGACCCGTAAGCAATCGCCCACACAAATTTTTCAGATAGATTTTTCTTTAAATCTCCTCTATCTACTTGCTGATTATTTTGACTCATAAAAAATTCACCTCATGGAGTGTATTATACCCACAAGATGAATTCTATAACAATTATAAATTTATATTTTAAACGTACCTATCACTAACATTAACCAACCTACAATAAACAGTACGCCACCAATAGGTGTAATTGCACCTAGTATGCGAATTTGTGTTAACGCTAAGATATATAAAGAACCACTGAAAAATACAATTCCAAAGAAAAGTAACCAACCCGCCCAATTTACATTGATCGAAGTTGTACCACTAATAATACCTATGGCTAGTAATCCAAGCCCATGATACATTTGATAAGTTGTTGCTTTTTCCCATACTGATAAATATTTTGCAGACAGCTTATTTTCTAATCCATGTGCACCAAACGCACCGGTACCTACAGCCATCATTGCATTTAATGCGCCTAAAATAATAAACACTTTCATCATGATCTATTCATATCCTTTACTATTTAAAATTATTTAAAAATCAAAAATGGAATCACCATTGCCTATTTCATCATCTGTTACTAATTTATTCGCAGTAAGTGATGAATTTGTGCTTGTATTAGATGAAGAAACACCTGATACTTTTCCACCCATTGCGCGAATCTCATCCTCAGATACACCCTGCTTAGATGAGACATTCTGTGACTTAGACGCTTTAAAAGAAGAAGACACATTAAAACTGTTGTCACTATATACTTTCTTATTAGATGAACTGTCACTCACTAATGACGTTAACGTATGAATCGCATAAATATGCTTTTCAAATTCTGCGTTACTATTTGCTTCATCTGCTTGTACTAATTCTTGTTCAATTAATTGAATAATTTTATCTTTTTCCATTTTTAAACCTCACTCTCGCACCAATTCACGGGTTGTTTACCATTGGCTTGTAGATATGTATTTGCTTGCGAATAAGGCTTAGAACCAAAGAATCCTCTATACGCTGACAATGGACTTGGATGTGGTGATTGAATAATATGGTGTTTCGATGTATCGATTAATTTAATTTTTTGTTGTGCGGGTTTTCCCCATAATATAAACACAACGTGTGTTAAATGTTCTGATACAGCTTGTATTACTTCATCGGTAAACGTTTCCCACCCAACATTTTTATGTGAATGTGCTTCACCTTGTCGTACTGTCAACACAGTATTTAATAACAATACACCTTCGCGTGCCCAATCTTGCAAATGCGGCGATTTTCTAATACATCCCACATCATCTTGCAGTTCTTTATACATATTTCTTAAAGAGGGCGGAAATTTCGCATCTGGTTGCACAGAAAATGCTAAACCATGTGCCTGGTTCGGTCCATGATAAGGATCTTGCCCTAATATAACCACCTTCACTTGTTCAAATGGCGTTAGATCAAAGGCTTGATAAATATTTTTTCTATCTGGATAAACAATTTCTGTAGTATACTCTTTTTCTAAAAAATCATGCATTGCAGCAAAATCATGTCGCGTAGTTATTTCATGAAAAACATCCGACCATTCCATATACCTCTCACCTCATTGATATAATAACATAAAGCACTACTTTTTTGCTTCGCAAAAATTATTAGTGGAACTTCTTGCTTTAAGCAAGTTTAGTACCACTTACGTATGAACTTTAGTTCATATGTTCTTAGACCGTTTGCGCTTTAGCTCAGGTAATCTTTTATTCGTTACTTTCTCGACATCGAGATTATTAGTCCAATTACTTCTATAATAATATCTTTTTTCAATAGTGATAAATTTAACTTCACTACAAACTTCCTTTATTTAGAATACTCGACAAACGTGGTATGATATATGCAAAAGATATTTAGGAGTGAAATTCCATGGCATTGAAAAAAACATTAACAATTGCCGGTTCAGATACAAGTGCCGGTGCTGGCATGCAAGCCGACTTAAAAACTTTCCAAGAGCTAGGCACATACGGTATTGTAGCCCTAACTTCAATCGTCACGATGGATAAAAAATCATGGTCACATGATGTAACACCGATTCCATTTGATGTATTCGAAAAACAATTAGAAACGGCGATTTCCATTGGTCCAGATGCTGTTAAAACAGGTATGCTAGGTACACAAGAAATCATTAAACGTGCTGGCGACGCCTATGTTGAATCTGGCGCAGATTATTTTGTCGTAGACCCAGTCATGGTATGTAAAGGGGAAAATGAAGTACTTAACCCAGGAAATACGGACGCTATGATTGAATACTTACTACCAAAAGCGACAGTGGTCACACCAAATTTATTTGAAGCTGGTCAACTCGCTAATTTAGGAACATTAAAATCAATTGAAGATATGAAAAAAGCTGCTGAAGTAATTCATGAGCAAGGTGCTAAGCACGTTATCATTAAAGGTGGCAAAGCATTAGATCAAGATAAATCTTATGACTTATACTATGATGGTCAAAAATTCTATCAATTAACAACAGACATGTTCCAACAAAGTTATAACCACGGTGCTGGTTGTACATTTGCTGCCGCTACTACAGCTTATTTAGCAAATGGCAAATCACCGAGAGAAGCCGTTATCGCAGCTAAAGCATTTGTTGCCTCTGCAATTAAGAACGGTTGGAAAATGAATGACTTTGTCGGTCCAGTAGACCACGGTGCCTATAATCGTGTTGAACACATAGACGTAGAAGTGACAGAAGTTTAAATAATTTAAAAAGCCCATCGTTAACTTGTAATGTTAACGATGGGCTTTTATATTCCAAATTCTATTTATGGGTTATGAGAGCGTTGCACTTTTCACGTAACCATTACTTACATAAAATACAATATGACCTTTGCCTACATCATATCCGTATAAGCCATCGCCACTTGCTTTTTTCTCACCATTCATGGGTTCTTGATATTCATAATTTTGACCATATTGCACACGTATATCTTTAAAACTTACTGCTTTATTTTGTATATCAAAAGTTACACTATTCGCTTTTTTTCCATTAATTTGTTGGAATGTTTGATCATATATTGTTTTAGTCGCTGTATCAGAAGTATATTGACTATTCACTTTAATACCATTAAATTCAACATTACCTGCTTTTAAACCATTATAAAATGATTGATCTAGTACAAAATCCCCACCTTTTGAAGTATAACCACTATACTCATACCAAGGTTGCGTCGTTGCTGCTTGTGCTTCGGTTTGTGATACACCTTCATTAGAAACGCTTATGCCTAATGCAGTCCCAAATACAATGCTACCAGCTACAAAAGTCTTTGCTATCTTATTCATTTGGTATCACTCCATTTAAAGATTTTTTGAATCAAATTACGATTCGATTACAATGTTACAGAAATATTACTAAAAGTGCAAATTTAAACTAAATATACGATTTATTATTTTGATTATTAGATAACCTAACTTTTGTAATTGTCTAACAAATCATCAGAAAACGCTTTACATCAGCCTTTCTGATGTTATACGACGTTAGACTGATAAAAAGTTGATACTGTAGACTCATGTATTTCGCATGAATTTCTATTATTATATGTAGTGTAGAGAGATGAAGGAGGGAAACTCAACATGATTATCTACAAACAGGCTTTTGAAAATGGTAACCCAATATATGAAATTATCACCAAGACTTTCAAAACGATTTCTGTTAAGTTCGATGAAAGCTTCAACACGAATGAATTATATAAGTTACTCTCTCTACTAGAAAATGATGTTGATAACATGAAATTAAGTTATTAAGTTATTTTCGACTCATCGAAGACAACACAGAAGATGCAATAAATTGAAATTAGAAGAAACGATATACAATTAACTCCCCTTATTAAGAAATATGAAATTAAAAAAAGTATGTCTAAGTTGTCCCCTTAAACATACTTTGAATAACACATCCCTATAAAAACACACCCTAAGTGGTACACAGTTAGACAAAGATTGTCCCCTTTGTTTGCTTGGAGAGCAACCTCGAAGCAGTTCTAACTGATGTACCACTCTTTTTATACATACAGTAGCTTAAACTCTTCACAAACCATCATTGAAGTTTCATTAAAATCGATTTCTAATGATTCATAATACGGTTTAAAGAATGCTGTGTGCGCTTCACGCCAATATGTTAACGATTTATCTCCTTCACCTTCCAAGAAAGCATGATGTTCTGTCACCTCATTGAACGGCGTTTGGTATACACGTGTCGTCTCAATCACACATTGTGGATGACCTTTCTCATTTAATACAACACTGACATCTCCTACTTCCGGTAGCGGTTCACCTTCTACTTTGTATGTCTCATAACCACTGGTTGTTGCTGTTTTTTCACCTTGTTTTACTAAATTAGCTAATTCATCTTCATCAACACCAAAAGACCATGCTTCAAATTGTACACCTTTGTATTTTGGAAATGCTTCAATAAATTTGCGCCAATACTGCTCTACTGTCAAAGCCATATAAAATCCCCCATATTTATAAATAGTTCGTTACTATTTAAAAATAACACAAAACGAAAAAATCTTCGCGCAGACATTTTGAATGCACAAAGATTTTTGTATTATTATATTAAATTAGAAAGATTAACCTTCTAATAATTCTGCTTTATCTACTGTCAATCTATCTCGTAATAAGTAAACAATGAGCATCGCAGCCAAAGCACAAATTGTTTCTGCAATTAATAATGACCATACGATGCCAGTTAAACCGAATAATCCATTCAATACAAATAGAACTGGGATAATGACTACACCTTGTAAAATAGCCATGATCGTTGCACCACGTCCTTGACCAGTCGCTTGCAACATACCAGTAAATAAGAAACCAATGCCATTTAATAATAATGAGGTCATTGTTACTTTCAACATAAATGTCGCCATTCCTCCACTAGCCGCATCATTAGAGAAAATACCTATCAATTGATGACCTGTCGTAAACACAATGACCATGCACACTGCAAAAATCACAACGATTGTCATAATTACGACTTTAATAATATTTTTCATACGTGCTTTATCAGACATAAAATTGTAAGCAATTAATGGCACTACACCTTCACATAGCCCCATAATAATCAATTCAGGAAACTGTACTAATCTAAATGAAATACCATAACCCGCAATGGCAAAGTTACCATAGCCAGCTAAAAATAAATTTAAAACTAATCCTGTAACGCCCATTAAAATACTCATTAGAAATGCTGGAAAGCCTACTTTAAAAATTTCTACTAATATTTCTTTCGTCGGTCTTACATAGTTCAAACTCATTGTAATTATGTCACTTTTCCTCAAAAAATAAATGATAAAAAATAGCGACGCAACAACGTTTGAAATAGCTGTACCTAAAGCAACACCTACTACATTTAAATCAAAACCAAATATTAAAATAGGATCTAAAATGATATTCAAAACCACACTAGCCAACATACCAATCATTGAGATAATTGGTGCACCAATGGATCGAGCGAATTGTTCTAAGATAAAGAACAATATGACAAATGGTGCGCTTAGGAACATTACTTTTAAATATGCACTTGTAAAACCAAGTGTTTCACCACGTGCACCTAATAAATGAGCAATTTGTTCAGTAGCGAAAATAGTCATTAAAATAACAATAACTCCTAATATAAGGCCGCCATAAATAGAAAAACTACTCACAAATTTCGTTTTCACATAATCTTTCGCACCTAATAACCGGGAAATATAAGTTCCTCCACCGATACCAAATAAATTACCTAAACCCATTAACACTGCAAATATAGGTAAAGTGAGTGAAATGGCTGATATCATGTGACTATCACCTAAAAATCCAATAAAATAAATGTTTAAAATACCATAAATTACACTTAATAAACTTCCTATCATCATAGGAATTGAAAAATGCATCATCGCTTTAAATACTGAAGATTTTTCAAAATAATATAACTGTTCGTCTTTCATTTCTATATTACTCCTTTTTATTTAGACACCTAATAATTAGATATCTAACTATATATTCAAAAATATGGTGGCTGTTAATTTTTCAATTTATAACAGCCACTTATAGTAACTAATCTTCTAAACTGCTAAGCATTTTAGATAGATTTTGTTTCATTGTTTCATTCTCTGCTTCTGATAACTGCGCACACATGAGTGCTTCAATCTCGTCAAATACACCTGTAAACCCTTCAACTAATTTCCTACCTGATGCAGTTAGACCTAAATTTTTTCGCCTAGTATCATCCGCGTCTACATAACGGTATATGAGCTTCTTACTTTCTAAGTTCTTAAGTAAATTACTTACTGTTGAACCTTTACGTTGTAAGGCATTCACAATGTCGTTCTGTGTAAGTCCATCCGCTTGGTGTGCATACAAGTAACCTAGCGCGTGACCTTGTTCGTTTGTAATATCATACATTTTCAAACGCTGATCTGCCTTGCGTTTCATCTCATGGCTTATCATTCTAAATAAATATCCATATGACTGTTCCAAACAAGCACCTCATTTAATTAGATATCTAACGATAATAATACACTGTTTTTTTCTAGTGTCAATTGTTATTTTGATATTTTTTAATTTAAGAACAATACTATCATCACTTTGATTTAAAAATATTGACTCAAGCGGCATTTATACAAAAAAGCTGCCATAAAGTCGCTAAACTTGATGACAGCTTAAAATTCAATTTTTTAATTTAAAAATATTTATTTAATTAAACACGTTTGTCTTTTGCCCACCACATTGCTTTATCAGGATTATTGGCATAATACTCGTACTCTTCATCACTTTCAACATTAGGATAAGAACCTTTAAGTGATTTACCAGAGGTACTTACATGTAATAATGAGATAACGATAATACCAACAATACTTACTGCTGTTAGATAATATGCTGGAGATAATGGATCTCCTGTCTTCGCTACAAGTGATGATGCAATTAATGGCGTTGTACCACCAAATAGTGATACAGATACATTAAATGTTACTGCTAGTGTTCTATATCTTATATGTGTATAGAACATTGTAGGTAAAGAACCTGGCATCGTTGCTTCGTAAGTTGATAAGAAGAAACCTAAAACGAAGATACCAACGATTACAAAGATAATTGTTGTTGTTTGAATTAATGCAAAGGCACCAATACTCAATACAGCTGTACCGATAAGACCAATTAAGAATACTTTCTTCTCACCGATTCTATCTGCAACGCGTCCAAACATTAATGCTAATGGAATCATCACTGCCATGACTACAGTAATTAATACGGATACTGTTGTACTATCTAATTTCACAATTTCTTGTAAATATGATGGCATATATGAAGTTAACATATAGTTTGTACAGTTAAAGAACGCAACTGCCACAAAACAAACAATGATGTCTTTATAGTAGTATCTGACAATTGTTAAGAAACCAATATTATCTCTCTTCGGTTTCGATGCAAGTTCATTTTCATAAACAGGTGACTCTTCTAATTTTCTTCTTAAATAAAAACCAAATATACCTAAGAATAAACCTAAGATAAATGGAATTCTCCAACCCCATGTTGCCATTTGGTCATCACTTAAGAAGAAGAATAATAGTCCACTTAAAACAGACGCTGCAATATAACCGGATAATGTACCGATTTCTAAGCCACAACCTAATGTATTTCGTTTTCTATCTGGTGATGATTCTGCTACATAAACCATAGCACCTGCGTACTCTCCACCAGTTGAGAAACCTTGTAATACCCTACCTAGTAAGAGTAATATCGGTGCCCAAACGCCAATTTGATCGTATGTAGGTAATAATCCAATGAGTAACGTTGAGAACGCCATCATAATAATAGTTGTCGTTAATACGACTTTCCGACCATATTTATCTCCAATAATACCGAAGATAATACCACCAACGGGTCTAAGTAAAAATGCAATCGCAAATGTCGCAAATGTAAAAATAGTCTTGAGTTGATCATTTTCAACCGAACTGAAAAAATTTTGCCCTAGTATGACCGCTAAATAAGAATACAAACCAAAGTCAAACCATTCCATCGCGTTTCCGATACCTGTGGCAAACACAGTTTTTTTAGCTGCTTTAGGATCAACCTTATTTATATTACTTTTATCAAAATCCTTTTCATAATCCATGAATGTGTCCACTCCCTTAACATGTTATATAATTATACGTAGTTAATTAATATTGTCAAATTGAATTAAGTTTTACAAAGGATTTCTAAATCATATTTATACAAAAAATGTATATTGATGATTGCAAAAATTCATCATATGCATTTGATTTTTACAAATAAATAAAACTAAAATTAATGGATTATTATTTTAAACTTTAATTATTTTAATTAGGGTTTCATCATGTTGATTTAAAATAACTACGATACTTTCGGAAATCATTTGGAATTGTATCAACTCATTTATACCAACAGTTTCAATGTATTTAACGCGATATGATGTCCACTGTAATCGTTGACTTTGAAGTGCCATTTGCACAATCATTTGTCCAGGTACAATATGTGCATGAATCGGATTTTGGTCATTGATTAATTTTAAATAGGTGTTTATTTCTTTAGCGTTTATACTTAACATTTTAAAATTTCTCCATAAACGTTTGTCTGATAGTTATACATTTAGATTTATTTTTATTAATTTGCAATTCCAAGACATATTTCATAAATTGGCGTACCTTTTTCTGCTCTATCACGCACATTTGTGCTAAATAGTGTATATTCACCTTTATATCGTGTATTTGAGTAACTTGGGTTTCTCTAAGTATGATTTCTTTTTTTTGAAACGGTTGAAATAACGTAAATTCGGGCCATAACTTGGCGCAATAAAGTGGTTGAACGACATCTTCTTCCGAAATATTAAAAAACGCATTATATTGCCGTACTGCTTCAGCATTAAATATGATTACTTTTGTCTCATAACCATCTTTCAAATAAGGCTGCATTGCCCATTCCTCCTCCAATACCCATTGTTGCAATAGTACGTTTATCATTTTTCATGTGAAATAAGCGAGTTACAAGTGCAGCCCCACTTGCACCATACGGATGACCAGTAGCAATAGCACCACCAAATTTGTTCAACTTATGTGCTGGAATATCCAAACATCTTTGACTGGCTACTACTTGAGACGCGAATGCTTCATTTAATTCTATTGCGTTGATGTCTTCTATCGTCATCTTGTTTTTGCGAAGTAACTTAGAAACTGCAAGTACTGGACCCATACCCAGCAATGTCGGTTCTACACCTATTGTAATGCTATCTTTAAATATTAAGCCTTCCTTAAATTTATGTGCTAAAGCAGTTTTTTTATCCATAATCATAAGTAATACTGCCCCATCATTTTTCATACAACAATTTCCAGCAGTAACTGTCCCCTCTGACAATAAAGGTTTTAAACGGCTTAATGTACGTACGTTTAATCTTTCTTTGATGCTATCATCTCTATTAAATATTTCACCTTTAGCACTTAAATTTATAATTTCTTGTTGAATGATATTGTTTTCATAGGCTTCTATTGTTTTTTTATGACTATTTAAAGCGTATTGATCTTGTTCTTCTCTTGTAATTCCATAGGTTTTAGCAACATTTTCTGCTGCTTCAATCATTGATGGGTCTTGTCCATCTGGTGCAAACGAAGCACGTTCAAAGAATTCCGGTAAATGTGTATCATAAACCGATTGTGGTCTTTTAATTTTCCATGGTGCTCTACTCGTACTTTCTACACCACCTGCAATATAAATATGACCTGCACCCGCTTGTATCATTCTACATGCATGAATGACCGCTTCTAATCCTGAACCACACTGTCTATCTATCGTTAAACCTGGTATATGTTCACTTAACCCTGCTTCAAGCAAAGCTTTTCTAGCAATATTTCCACCATTACCTACTACATTTCCAAGGATTACATCATCAATATGAGCCATCGCTTCTGAATAGGTTTCAGTTAAATGACGAAATAATGGTTTTAATAATGCTTCAGGTTCCAAATGTTTTAATGAACCGCCATATTTACCAAATGCCGTACGTTTCGCAGCCACAATAACAACTTCTGTCATAGTTTAAAGTGCTCCTTTCATATAACGCTGTTTCATAGTTTCACGTGCAATTTTCCCACTTTGGGTATGTTCCATTTTTTCTATTTTTAACAGTTTGGAAGGTATTTGATATCTCGCTAATCGCTTCGATAAAAATGCTCTTAGTTCGCTGTAAGTCACGTGTTCTGTGCCTGTATATAATAAAACAGCAATTTCTCCAAATTTTGTATGCGGTGCACTAATCACTAAAACCTCATGAAAACTTTCGAAATCTTGTACAGCACGTTCAACCTCTATTGGATAAACATTTCTCCCACCAATAATCATGCGGTCATGCTCACGACCGTGTAAATATAGATAGTTATGGGCATCCATAGATGCAAAATCACCTATGCCTATCCAACAATCACTTTGATGTGCATCATCAACATATCCACTAAAGACCATGTTACTCTTAACTTTTAATTTACCAATACCTTTGTCGTCAGGCTGCTCAAGATCAATTTTCACATTTGGAAATAGCTTACCCACTGAATGGCTAGGGGCTTCATTATCATAGTTATAACTTATAAAACTTGCTTCCGATGTTCCAAAGAATTCTATTAACGTTGCATTAGGAAAATGCGTAGCAACACGATTTCTCAAACTATAAGGTAATTTATCACCAGTAGAAAAAATATATTTAATTTGTTGTATTTCCAATTGTCCAGATACATAGGCATCTAACATTGTTGGAACTACAAACAAAGCACAATGATGGATTGTATGATCATTTTGCATCATGTCCGCTAATGTCTGAGCATCAAATTGCTGTTGTCCAATAAACGTTCGTCCTGTGTATAGCGCAAAGACACACACAAATAAAGATAATGAATGTGACAAGGGGCCAGGTGCAATCATAGTATCTATTTCAGTTTTCATTAATTTTTCTGTTTCTTCATAAGAATATATCCAAGATAATTCATTTCTATAATAAGCTTTAGGCAAACCTGTCGTTCCAGAAGTAAAGCCAATATGTAATACATCTTCGTGCCACTTGAGTTGTCCCTGTTCATTTTGCGTTTTTATCACTTCTAATTCACTATTTATTAAAAATGGGATGCCATAATGATCTATCAGTGTTTTAATCTGTTCTTCTGACCAACGATAGTCCAATATACAAGGAATACATTGATGATGAAGCATGGTTAAATATAATTCTATGGTGGTTAAAGGATCTTCAATTAGTAACCCCACATAACTATATTGTGGTATATGCTGAAACTGTTGTTTATACCATTTCATATTTTGTACTAACCCTGCATACGTTTGTTTATCTCGTCCAAAGTCTAAAGCATATTGATTGGGTTGTTTTTTCGCATAATCATCCATTTTCTTTAATAATTCCACTATGATTCCCCCACTATTTGTTAACCTTCACAACAAATATGTTAACATTAAAACTGCTAAATAGCATGAATCTTTCCTTGTGGTAAATATGAACTTATATTTTCCATTTTCACCTCAATTAAGCGTTCATTTGGGTAATGATAAGTCAATATTCGAATTACATTTCATTAATTATGGGGAGTCATCCCATTTTGGTAATCAACCTAAAATAACCACTCTAAACCGTTGCATTTGTGTCACTAACTTGCAAAACGATTAAATACAAAATAGTAATTAAAAATTGTTTAAACCTGAGCATAAAAAAGTCGACAAAGCATTTATAACTTTGTCGACTCTCGAAAATCTAAGCAACACTGCTTAAATTTTTAATCGCTACTCAATTATTCTAAATTAGCGTGATTTTGTTGCATTGTTTCTTCATCCACGTTCAGTTCAGACATTAAATCTAAAACAATACTATCTAATAATATCTGTGATGCCTGTTCAAAAAGACTACCTAAAGGTTGCGTTGATCCCTCAGCATCATATTTCGTGCCAGCTGGTAACTCAATCACTGCATTTGCAAGTTTACCAATCGCTGAATTAGGACTTGTCGTTAGTAATACAACTTCAGCTCCAACACTTTTAGCCTTTTCAGTTAAGATACGCAAGTGCTCTGTAGAACCAGAGCCAGAAATAACAACAAATAAATCATCTTTCGTAATCGATGGTGTTGTTGACTCTCCGACCACATGCGCATATTTGCCTAATTGATTTAAACGCATAGCAAAACTATTCGCTACAAATCCAGAGCGACCTTTACCCGCTACAAAAACTTGATTCGCTTTGACTACTTGTGCTAAAAAAGCTTCCGCCTCATTATCTCTGACATGCGATAGTGTATGGTCTAATTCATCTAAAATTAATCGATAATTTGTAATTTCAGTCATATTATCTGCCTTCAATCGCATCTTTACATGCTTTTGCAGCTGCTACTGGATCATCTGCATTAGCAATACCGCCACCTACGACAACTAAATCTGGTTCTTCTGCTACAACCTCTTTAATTGTATCTGGTTTGATACCACCAATAACAGCTACCTTAGAATTATTAATAACTGATTTAACTTGGCGTAAGCTTTCTAATGGTGATTCACCTTCAGCTTGTAAATCATAGCCAGTGTGTACAGCGATATAATCTGCACCTAATTCATCTAATTCTTTAGCACGTTTTTGTAAATCTTGTACTGCAATCATATCCACTAATAGCTCTTTGCCATTTTTATGCGCCTCTTCAATTGCACCTTTGATAGATGCATCTTCAGCAACACCTAAGATTGTTACTACATCAGCACCAAATTTAACTGCTTGGCTTACTTCATAATCTGCTGCGTCCATAATTTTTAAATCTGCTAAAACTTTTACGCCATCAATATTATCGTTTAGATATTGTACTGCTGGTAAACCTTCGTTAATCACAATAGGTGTACCAATTTCTACGATATCTACATAATCTTTTACTTTATTTGCAAGCTCTGCCGCTTCTTCTTTATTTAATAAATCAATTGCTAGTTGTAATTCCAAAATGATCATCCCTTCTTGAATTAAATTATCAAAGCCATAACATGGCTAAACTTACTGATTACTCATTAAAATCATTTACTTAAAATGTCTACCCGTTTCATAAAATTTAAAACGAATTTCTATAATCGAGGTGCCGCTTCGTCATCAACATATATTTCTACATTTGGATGTGCATGTAATATCGTAGCGGGCACATCGCTGTTCACTTCATTTTCTGCTAATTTTTCAATAGCAGCTCTTTTTTTCTCACCAAAAGCTAATAAAATAATTCTATGCGCTTTTAATATGGTAGATAATCCCATAGAAACTGCTTGTTTGGGCACATCTACTTCGTTATCGAAATAACGACTATTTGCATTAATTGTACTTTCTGTTAAATCAACGACATGCGTTGCGCTATTAATATCTGTGCCTGGTTCATTAAAACCAATATGACCATTTTCACCAATACCTAGAATTTGAATATCTACTGGACCTTTTTGATTAATCAATTGTTCATAGCGTTTCGTTTCATCGTTTAAATTGTCGGCATTCCCGTTTGGTATATGAAGTAATGATGGATTAAAATAAGGATATTGTTTAAATAGCATCTCATTCATATAAGTATGGTAACTTTGCTCATGCTGTACATCGAGTCCGACGTATTCATCCAAATTAAACGTTTCAATTTCACTAACATCTAATTTGTTTTTTCTTAATAATTGCACCAAAAAACGATATACGTCTACCATCGTGCCACCTGTAGCTAGTCCTAATTTACTATGATTTTGTTGGCTCATTTGTTTATATAATTCACACGCCACATAAAATGAAGCATATCCGCTTGTACCAAGATTTGTTATTTTCATATACGTGCCCTCCCCGTAAATAAATACAAAACGACTCTAATCTATCCATATACTTACATATACTTACACTTACTTATTATACGTGATTATCTTATTTTTGACAGAAATCGAATTCCTACATCATACTTAACAAAAAATTATAAAATACTTACGATTTATTGAGCATAGAGATACATTTATGATGTACTTTTTAGTAGAATGGAAAGATAATCAAAAAATACAATCTTATCTATAAAATTTACTTTTCAGGTAGAAAATGTATAAAAGTCGGTTTACACTAAGATATGGACTGATTTATTAATGAATACGATACCGAAAAATGATTTCAATAAATGAATTTTGTAAAATTAGGTTCTGAAAGCAAGGAGGCAATGAATTTGGAAGAGATCGATTATGACAAAGTACAAACTTTACTTTCATCATATGAGCATAAACCTGTATACATTCACGTTGAAACGACAAATGGTGCATATGCTGCCCACTTCGACCAACGCGTATTTAATGCCGGTACTTTTTTAAGAAATATTCAAGTTACTTATGAACATGCGCAACTCAAAGGTGGTAACAAAGACCCTTATCGTGTTGGACTCAAACTAAAAGATAATGGTTGGGTTTATGTACAAGGATTAACGCATTTCGAAGTCAATGAAAATGATGAATTTCTATTAGCTGGATTTAATTATGAAGGACAATTAGCCGCTGCCTTAGAAATCAGTACAACACCATTTAAAGCGTAAGGAGGGCATACCATGTCAGAGGAAAGCCAAGTATTAGTCATTTTTCCGCATCCAGATGATGAGTCATTCTCATCTGCAGGCACATTAGCACGATATATTGATCATGGCGTACCGGTTACGTATGCATGTTTAACATTAGGTCAAATGGGCCGTAATTTAGGTAATCCGCCTTTTGCAACACGCGAAACACTTCCGGATATTCGTGAAAAAGAATTAGAAAACGCAATGGAAGCCATTGGCATAACTGACTTGCGTAAAATGGGATTAAGAGATAAAACGGTGGAATTCGAACCCCATGATGAGATGGACGCAATGGTTCAATCGCTAATCGATGAATTACACCCATCTGTTATCATCTCATTCTACCCGCAATTTGCTGTGCACCCAGACCATGAAGCGACTGCAGAGGCTGTCGTTAGAACAGTTGGTCGCATGCCAGCATCTGAAAGACCACGTTTACAACTCGTAGCATTTAGTAATGATGCACCAGAAAAACTAGGTGCCCCTGATATACTAAATGAGATCAGTGATTATAAAGAGGTAAAACTTCGCGCATTTGAAGCCCATTCATCTCAGACAGGTCCTTTTTTAAAACAATTAGCCACACCTGAAGTATCTGGAGAAGCACAAAGTTTCTTAGAAGTAGAACCTTATTGGACTTATAACTTTGAATCTTAAGTGGAGGCAATAGCATGACAGAATTTGACTTATCTACACGTGAAGGTCGTTGGAAACATTTTGGATCCGTCGACCCAATAGAAGGTACGAAACCAACAATAAAAGAAGAAATGAAAGATTTACAAAGCACCCATAAAAACTTCTTATTTGAAATAGAAGAAGTCGGTATTAAGAATCTGGTTTATCCAGTACTTGTTGATCGTTTCCAGACTGCTGGTAATTTTAGCTTTTCAACTAGTTTAAACCTAGACGAAAAAGGGATTAACATGAGCCGTATTTTAGAAAGTGTTGAAAAACATTACCATAACGGTATTGAATTAGATTTTGATGCACTATACCAATTATTACGCAGCCTACAAGAACGTATGAATCAAAATGCTGCAGGATTAGACGTATCAGCAAAATGGTTTTTTGACCGTTTTAGCCCAATAACACAAATTAAAGCAGTTGGACATGCGGACGTCACTTATGGTTTAGCAATTGATAAACAAAATGTGACACGTAAAGAAATTACGATTGAAGCAGCGGTAACGACACTATGTCCTTGCTCTAAGGAAATCAGTGAATATTCTGCACACAATCAACGTGGTATTGTAACTGTGAAGGCATACATTAATAAAGACATTGAGCTGATTGATAATTACAAAGATGTGATTTTAGATGCCATGGAAGCCAATGCAAGCTCTATATTATACCCTATCTTGAAAAGACCGGATGAAAAGAGCGTAACGGAACGTGCATATGAAAATCCTAGATTTGTTGAAGACCTCATTCGCTTAATCGCAGCAGATTTAGTCGATTTTGATTGGCTCGATGGCTTCGATATTGAATGCCGTAATGAAGAATCTATTCATCAACACGATGCATTCGCAAAATTAAAATATAGAAAATAATCATTATGACTTAGCATATGTGTAACCCTCTTGATTCGGTTGCGCATATGCTTTTTTGTCATTTTTCATTTAATTTATTTTCATTCTAAATTCATCTCAATTTTTATCAAAGTAAAATTTTAATGTGTTATGCTAAAATTTACACCCTAAATTTTGCAATAATCTATTAATATTAAAACAATAGATATTAATAATTAAATTTCGCTGATGTTCTATAGACAATTTACATATTAAAATTATTATGGCAGTATTTCTATCTCAATTTAATCATACAAATTGTTGATAATAATAAAATGGATTATGACCAAACATGGCATCTCCTTTTCTAGGAAAACTAATCCATTTTCCTAAAATTACTTATGAAAGCAAATGCGTTATGACTCTATACATTCATTAGCGGGTTTAAAAAGAAATGAGAGGTTAGATATGAATACAATTTTATATGAAAAAAACAGAAACATCATAAAAAAGGCAATCAAGAAAGATTTAGGTTTAACATTTTTAGAAATTATTATTTTAGAACAATTGAAATACTTAAATAAAGACAAAATTGATGCAGTAGAACTTAAAAGACATTTAAACATTGACAATACACCGATTTCGATTCAAATAAATAACCTGAGTAACTTCGGTTTATTTACAAAATCACGCCATGAACATGATGAACGACGTATCTATTTACATAGTATTGATTTTGACAAAATCACTAAAATTATACGACAGTATCATTCGATTGTTTCTAATATCTTAAAAATAAACAGTTAATCAAAAGCGCCTATAGATTACCTATATCTGATAGATAACCTATAAGCGCTTCTTTCTTGCTTATTGAACTGGCTTATTTTAAATGTTCATATGGACTGTTTTTTACAAATGAAATAATTTGATCTACAAATAAACGCGCACGTAATTGAAATTCTTCATTAGCTAAATAATATGTACCATCATCTAATTTTTTAAAATCCGTATCATGTGTAGCAATTTGTGTAGGTACTGCAATACCTAATAACGAACGTACAATTAAACGTAAGTGTGACAATGGTTCAGAACTGACAATACCACCACTATTACCTATTAATCCTACTGGTTTCATTTTAAAATCATCCATTGTTAAATGGTCTAAAGCATTTTTTAAAATACCTGAGTAAGAACCGTGATAATTAGGACTACCTAGTACGAAAAAATCAGCTTCTCTTGCTTTAGTTTTTAATGTTTGTAAATTATTTTTATAACTTTCACTTGGATTAGATGCTCCAGAAACATCAAGTTGGTGGATAGGTTGCTCCGCCAAATCAAAAATTTCAACATCAAAGTCATGTTCTTCAAAATGACCTTTCAAATATTGAGATAGTGCTGTTGTATGTGACCCCACTTTAGCACTACCAACTATAATTAAACCTTTCATTTATTACTTCACCTCATACTATTTTTTGTTATTTTCTTGAAGTAGTTTCATAATCGCTTTACCGACACCACTTTCTTCATTTGAATCCGTTGTGTACGTCGCGACTGCTTTTACTTCTGGTGCTGCATTTGCCATAGATACCGAATAACCTACTCGCTCTAACATAGAAATATCATTCATGTTATCTCCAATGGCCATTACGTTTTCCATATCAATATTTAATCGCTCAGCAATTGTTTCCAATGCAATGCCCTTTTGAGCATCTGAATGTGTGATTTCAATATTACCTCTAGATGAGGATGAGATGGCAAGACTTTCTGATTGTGCTAATTTTTCACTCACACGATCAATCTTTGCTAAATCACTATCAAATGCCAATATTTTCATCACAATTTCACCCGGTGTATCCTCAATTTTGTCGTAATTATCTACAACTTTTAATGTGCCATTATCAATACGCTTTTGAATACCTGCTTTAATCTTTTCAACATCCGCTTTTTGACCTGCACGTTCTGCAATATCGATATAGATTTCTAAATCTCGTTGAGGGTTTTCAGTATAAATACCTAAATTTGTATATACTTGATAATATATATCTTCTGACTTTAACTCATTTGTAATTCGATTAATCAATTCACGATTTAAATTGGATGTACTCATAATATTAAATGATTCATCTCTAACTTCGGCACCATTCAAGCAAATATAAGGTAGTTTTAAATCTGTTTGATTTACCGGTGAATTCGCCTCATAAAAAGCACGTCCTGTTGCTATAACAACTGTAATACCTTGGGATTGTGCATACTTTATAGCTTTTATATTTTCTTCCGATATTTCATGTGCAGCATTTAGTAACGTCCCATCCATATCTGTAGCAATTAAATTTATCATTTGTTTACCTCTTTCCCTTCTAAGATCGATAACACAAAATCAATTATATATGATTCTCATTTGCCATAATTTTGTAACATATTCATATTCTATCAAATGTTTACTTTTTTGTATTATCGGCTGTTCGAATGTTTTTTTTATTTTTTCTTATATTTTTAAAAAACGCAGTTAATAACTGACTACATGATTCTTCTAAAATACCAAATTCTACTGTTGCCCGATGATTAAATCTTGGTTCTTGCAACAGATTCATTAGACTACCGGCACACCCACCTTTGGGGTCCTTAGCTCCATATATCACAGAAGGAATACGACTCATCACTATACTCCCCGCACACATCACGCACGGTTCTAAAGTTACATAAAGAGTACAGCCTTCTAGTCTCCAACTTCCTAAAGCAGCTGCGGCGCGTTGAATCGCAATATGTTCAGCATGTGCAGTTGGATTTTGTTCAGATTCGCGTAAATTATGCGCTCTAGCAATAATTTCATCATTTTTTACAATAATTGCACCGATAGGTACTTCACCTATATTGCCAGCTTTTTTTGCTTCTTCAATCGCAACTTCCATATAAAATTCATGATTTGTCATGTATCTCACACACCTCACATATGGTACAATATTTATTGTCTATTTTAACATTGGAGCGGTAAATATGAAAAAACAATTTATTGCTGTGGAAGGTCCGATTGGAGTCGGAAAATCTTCTTTAGCACATAAACTTAGTCAAACTTATAAATATTACGAAGAAAAAGAAATCATCACAGAAAACCCATTTTTATCGGATTTTTATGAAGATATTTCCAAATGGAGCTTTCAAACAGAAATGTTCTTTTTATGTAATCGATATAAACAATTTCAAGATCTCGCATTAATTGAAAACGGTATTGTCAGTGATTACCATATTTATAAAAATAAAATTTTTGCAAATAATACCCTAACTACAACGGAATACAATAAATTTTCAAGAATCTATGATATTTTAACCGAAGATTTAGAAATGCCTAATATGATTATCTTTTTAGACGCTGATTTGGCGACACTAAAATCACGTATTGCGCACCGTAATCGGAGCTTTGAACATCAAATTGCAGATGATTATTTATTAAATTTAAAACGTGATTACAATGACTATTACGAATCTTTAAAGAACGATGGTGAACGTGTCATACGTATTGATACGACACACCTTGATTTTATGAAGTATGAAAACGATTATAATTATATTTTAGAATTAGTGAAGCCACTGATTGGAGGACATGAGCATGAATAATTACGGTATCCCGCAAGATGCTGTCATTACTATCGCCGGAACTGTAGGCGTTGGTAAATCAACATTAACAAAAGCTTTAGCAGAGCGCTTTAATTTTAGAACTTCATTTGAAAACGTAGACCACAACCCTTATCTGGATAAGTTTTATAATGATTTTGAGCGTTGGAGTTTTCATTTACAAATTTATTTTTTAGCAGAACGTTTCAAAGAACAAAAACGAATGTTTGAATATGGTGGCGGTTTTATTCAAGACCGTTCTATTTATGAAGATGTCGATATTTTTGCGAAAATGCATCAAGAACAAGGTACGATGAGTCCTGAAGACTTTGAAACTTATTCTGAATTGTTTAACGCAATGGTCATGACACCTTACTTCCCTAAACCAGATGTATTAATTTATTTAGAGTGCGATTATGACGATGTCATCAATCGTATTAAACAACGTGGCCGTCAAATGGAAATTGAAACGGATACCGCATACTGGCAAAAATTATATCAACGTTATGAAGATTGGATTAGCGAGTTTAATGCTTGTCCAGTTGTTCGAGTCAATATTAATGAATATGATCTGCACGAAGATCCTGAAACACTCAACCCAGTTATTGACAAAATTCGCAACGTCATCGAAACATATCGTAAAGTCGATCAACGTTAAATTCAATATATTAAAAAAAAGTCACTCCACTAAGTTTTGGTCGGAGTGACTTTTTATGTGTATAGCCGTAAATTACTCAATATGGCTACGGTAAATAATTTTTTCAATTTCATCGTCTGTCACATATTTACTGTAATAATGTTCATCCGTTTGTACTAAACCAAAGGTACTTGCCTTATCTTGGTCTTCGGTTCCGATATATAGTTGTCCTTCCGTATCTTGATACAAATCAAAAATTGCGCCACCGTATCGCGCTTCTTGATATAATGCGTAAAGCTCATCGATATCATCACGTGCTACTTGTTTAAAATATAATGTATGTTTAGAATGTTTTATTGTTTTAGCTTCAAACCCTAAATCTAACGCTCGTTCATCTTCAGTAACCAACACCACATCATTACTTATCATTTCCACAACTTTAAACGTCTCGCCATGATAATCTGCATACTTCCCATCAATCATTTTGATCACCTCAATATTTAAAATTAAATATTAAAAAAGTCATAATATACGTTAAGCATATTATGACATAATTTAGACACTGCGCCTATTTTTTTAATATATTTACGATATCATTTGCTGTTTCTACAGTATAATCCGCTTGGGTAAATTCCTCTGCTAATCCTACACCAGTTAACACCGCAACTTTTAATCCGAGCTGTGCATTAACACCGGTTTGCATATCATTTGCAGTGTCACCAACAATAGCGACGTCTTCAGGAGCAACATCATATTGATTAAATAATGGATTTAATACTTCTGGATTTGGTTTTTCGACTGCATTCGCTTCGGTTGAAATAACGACATCAAAAAAGTGATTAAATTGAGCAATCTCTAAAAATTGCTCGACACCTTTCTTCGAATCACTTGTAACAATGCCCATTTTATATCCTTGATTCTGTAATGTTTTTAACGTATCCTCGATACCTTCAACCAATACATTTTCAGGCACTCTATTATCTACTAAGGTTTGACTGCGTGCTTGTGCCCATTTCGTGACATCTTGACCAGCAATATCACAAAACGCTTGCACCATTTCATCCAGTGCACCTGAAGCCATGATTGTACCCGGCTGTATTTCACCGTCAACCACACCTAAATGTGCATATGCTGCTGACTTATCATCAATATCTTGATCATACGCTTCCATAAAATCATCTACTAATTGTAGACCAATCTTCATCCAACTACGATCAAAATATATAATCGTGCCATCTTTATCAAATAAAATCCATTTCATGCTTGAACAGCTCCTATAATTTCGCTTAATTAAAATAATTCATGCTTTATATTTTAGTACAAAAATGTCACACGAAACAAATATTGTAACTGAATTTGATTTAATTGCATGTATCTGATACTTAACTTAATTTGCGTTCTATACGTATTATGTTATCATAATGACGACAAATATAAATTCTGCAAAACATTTAAATGTTACAAGGGGGGTTTTTAAAATAGGTTACTTTATAGTATTTGTAATTATTGTAGTATGTATTGGTATCTATTTTTCAAAAAGAGATAAGCCAATGTCACCATCCAGTTGGTTTAAAGGCATCGGTGTCATTGCATTTGCCATGGTCATTGTCAGTGGATTCTATCATGTAGATGACATTAAGCAAGGTGGAGAAAATGGCGAGCATAAAGCAAAAAATGAAGAAAAAATTTAAAAATAAAAAGTTAAAATCATTTCATACATATTAATAAAGGGGTAAGCGTATCATGATTTATGCAATTACTTTTATTATCGTTAGCATTCTAATCGGCGTTTATTTTTCAAAACGACAAAAACCGATGTCACCATCGAGTTGGTATAAAGGCATTGCCGTCATTATCTTATCCTTATTTGTTGTTAGCTTTTTTGATAGTTTTGATGCAGTAAAACAAGGTTTTAAAGAAGGCATCAACGAAGATGTCTTTAATGACATTTCAAAAGATTAACATCGTTCAGCGGCTGTCATTCAAATAAATATCATCATAAAAAAGGTTGGTAACGCACATGCGTTACCAACCTTTTTAGGATTAATTTTAATATCTTGGTACTACGACTCTCCATCCTTGTGGATCATCAAGTTTACCACTTTGAATGCCTGTATAATGATCATATAAGTTTTGTGTGATTTCACCAGTTTCATTATTATTAATTACGATTTCTGTCTCACCGTATTTTAATTGGCCTACTGGAGAAATGACTGCTGCTGTACCTGTACCGAATACTTCTGTTAATTCGCCCTTATTGTGCGCTTCAATCAATTCATCGATAGATACTTTGCGTTCTTCCACTTCATAGCCTAAATTTTGAGCTAATTCAATCACCGTCTTACGTGTGATACCCGGTAAAATACTACCATTTAATTCTGGTGTTACCAATTTACCATTTTCAACGAAGAAGATATTCATACTTCCGACTTCTTCCACGTATTTTTGTTCAACACCATCTAACCAAAGTACTTGATCATAACCTTGAGCTGAAGCGTTAGATTGCGCTAATAAGCTTGCTGCATAGTTACCTGCAACTTTAGCATAACCTACACCGCCGCGTACGGCACGCACATATTGATCTTCGACATAAATTTTAGTTGGGTTGAGTGATGCACCACCATAATATGAACCCGATGGAGATAATATAATTAATAATTTATAAGAGTATGAAGGACGTACACCTAAAATACCTTCTGTCGCAAAAACATATGGACGAATATATAATGATTGTCCTTCACCTTCCGGTACCCAATCACGTTCAACATCTACAAGTTGTTTTAAACCTTCTAATACCACTTCTTCGTCTACTTGTGGCATATCCAAGCGTGCCAACGATTTATTAATACGCTTGAAGTTCTCTGATGGACGGAATAAATCAACTTCTCCATTATGTTTATAAGCTTTTAAGCCTTCAAATACAGATTGACCATAATGAATACCTTGTGCTGCTGGAGAAATTTCTATTGGACCATAAGGTACAATTTTTAAATCATGCCATCCTTGATCGATATCATAGTCGAAACTCAACATATAATCAGTGAAGTATTTCCCGAAACCTAATTCACTTGGATCCGGTTTTTCTTTAAGTGTTTCACGCTGTACAAATTTAATTTTTTCTGACATGACTGCTTCCTCCCAATGTTTATTCTTAAGTATTATATTAAATTATACCAATCCACTAGTCTGTGTTCAATAATTTTCAAAAAATTTCAAATAAACCAACAATATGTATCTTGGATAATCAAACCACTGTTCGTACATTAATTTATGGTTTAATTGCTCGCATTTTGTATTAAAATCGCTGTTATTTAAACAAAAAAGAAGCCGAACCTATAGTCGACATACACTTCGTTAATGTCATCACCTAAAATAGTGAAATGCTTAACAACCGTATATCGAACGAAGTTCTATCTTCAAAAAATAGATGATTTATTTTACTTCTGCTTTCTCTTTGCCTTCAATAGCATCTAGCATCACTTTAGTCATTGCACTTAAGTCATATTGAGGATTGAAGCCCCATTCTGCTCTCGCACAACTTACATCAATACTATTAGGCCAACTATCTGCGATGGATTGTCTAACTGGATCTACATCGTAATCTAATTTAAAGTCTGGATAATATTCTTGAATCGCTTCTTTAACCATTTCTGGTTCAATACTCATCGCACTTAAATTATAAGCATTTCGATTAATTAATTTAACGCCGTCTGCTTCCATTAGTTGAATAATCGCATTAATGGCATCTTCCATAAACATCATATCCATAAATGTATCTTTCGCGATAAAGCTTGAGTATTGCCCTTCTCTAACTGCTTTAAAATAAATATCTACAGCATAATCTGTCGTACCGCCACCTGGTTCTTTAATATGTGAAATCAAACCTGGGAATCTAACGCTGCGTGTATCTACACCAAATTTTTCAAAGTAATATTGGCATAGTAATTCTCCAGCAACTTTATTCACACCATACATTGATGTAGGACGTTGAATCGTTACTTGGGGTGTATTAACTTTAGGTGTTGATGGACCAAAAGCACCAATAGAACTTGGTGTGAAGAATTGTAATTTATATTCACGTGCTACTTCTAATGCATTCATTAAACCACCCATATTTAAGTCCCACGCGAATAATGGATTTTTTTCAGCAGTTGCTGATAATAATGCAGCCATATGCATCATTGTGTCTGGTTTGAATGATTCGACTAATTCATCCATACGTGCTTTGTCTGTTACATCTAAAATTTCAAATGGACCATCTTTCAATGCAGAGCCTTCTTCAGGTTCTCTAATGTCAGTGGCTAAGACATTGTCATTTCCATATAATGTTCTACATTTTACAACTAACTCAGTTCCAATTTGTCCTAATGCACCAGTAATCATAATTTTTTTCATATTTCTATCTCCCTTGTATATTACAGAAACTGTAATGTATTTCCCTCGTGGACAATAACCTTATTTTCACCTATATTATATTATAAAAACGCTTTATTGTATATATCGAAAGAACATTTATTTTAAAAATATATAGTCCACACAATAATTGATTGCGATTTCAATATTATATTATTAAACCGGATTTGACACATAAACGATAGCCTGTTATAAGATAATTATTAAACATATATGGAGATGATGATATGTTGCACAAAAATGCTACATTATTAATACAAAGTGTTCGATTAACGTAGTCGATGCTTTGTAATTTAATTCCTTATCACAAGGCATCTAACTTATGCATGTAAGCTATATTTATGTGAGAGGAACTAATAAAAATGGAAAAACAACTTTACCCTTATCAATTTAACTATATAAAAGAACGCGTTGCACATTTAGTCAATGCTTATAATTCGGTCAACGATCCCAATACAATCGCTTCAATCAAAGATGTCACACGTGATGAAATACTTAGTACATTTAACTCAAGAGACACTACCATTCGTTCAAACGTTGAAAAGCTCATGAATGTACAACTTACCAAAGAACAAGCTCAAAAAATTTTAACGACCATACAAATGTATGTTAAGCCATTTGAACATCCGAGTAATAAACAAGTCACTAACCTTTTTAAAAAAGTTAAAAAGCTAAAAACACCACTTATCAGTGATGAAGTGCTACAAACAAGTACGTATATCGGTTGGAATGATATTGCTTCAAATAGAAAATTCATCATTTATTATGATAACTTTGGAAAATTAAACGGTGTATACGGAGACATTTCTAACCAAACTGTCAAAGGTTTCTGCTCTATTTGCAATAAAGAATCCCGTGTTGCTCTATTTATGCGAAAAACACGTACTGGCAATGATGGTCAATATACCAAAAAAGGTGACTACATTTGTTTTGATAGCACCTTATGTAATCACCAAATATCCGATTTATCGCACTTCCATCATTTTTTGAATAAGATTCAATAAACCAAAAACGGGCCCTATTATTAGGGCCTTTTTTTGATATAGACAACCCCACCTATTCATTTGTGGCAGATTTGTCTATTGTTATATTTATGTTATTACTTAAAATAACTATCAATACCTTTTAATTTATGGCGTATCATGTTTTTCATATCATAAAGGTAGTTTTTAGGGACGACTTCTGGAAAAAACGCTAACCGAAGATTACAGGCTAAGGCGGTGCCTGTGGAAAGCGTGCACAAAAAACTGCCGACAAAGTCAGTTTTTATTAGGCCTCCATACTCACTTTCTTAAATAATCAATAAACGTTCGAATCGTTTGTTCATTTGTTCTATCTGAATGGGTGATAGCAGTAAAATAAATATAATAGTCAAAAGGCGCGCCAATAGGTAACATTTCAATAAGACCATTTAAAAGAAACGGATCATCTTCAAGCATCAAACTAGAAACAATACTGACACCTAACCCTTCAGATACTGTTTTTATCAAAACGCTAGGATTATTTGTACGAAAAACAATTTTCAGCGGACCATTTTCATCTTCAAATTGCTTAAAATTATGATGATAAAAATTGCGGTCATATAATACAAATGGATATTGTTGAATAGCTTCCATTTCAACCGTATCTTGTAATGATAATTTAGATTTTTTAGGTACAATCAATCTGAAATTTGTAGATATATTAAGCGAATTAGAGACGATGGTCTGCCCGAATGTTTCACTTTCAGTCTTCCCAATCAAGCCAATATCCACCTCATTGTCCTTTACCATTTTCATAATTTTGTCTCTGTCACTTTCAATCACTTCAACCTCAATGTGTGGATAATCCTTTTTAAAGGTAGACAATGCTTTCGGTATGATTTTGTTAAATAATGTCGGTATCGTCGCAATTTTAAGTGAGCCTACAATATTTGAATGCATGGCATCAACCTCTGATATTAAATGTGCTTTTGCTTCTAAAATATCAATGATTAAAGGGATTAATTTTTTACCTACCTCAGTTGGCAACGTGCCTTTTCGAGATCGATCAAACAGTTTATAGCCAAGTTCTGCTTCTAAATTTGCGATCGATTGACTCATTGCAGATTGACTAATATGCATCGCTTCCGAAGCATGAACGATGGATTCCGTTTCATAAATTTTTTTAACATAAGCTAATTGTTCAAAATTCATACCTTCACCCCTTTTTACATAAGTGTTTCTTATATAAATATTAAAAATACTAATTTTACATTAGCACACATTAATCATTATAATAAATAGTGCATGAAAAAATTAATTAAAGGACGGTCTTCTTATGTATGATAAACTCTGGTCTAAAGATTTTATCTCTATTACCTTTGTGAATTTTTTAATGTATTTAATTCATTATACATTAATTGTGACCGTAACTATATTTACCATTGATAAATTCCATGCATCCGAAAGTATGGGTGGCTTAGCTGCAGGTATCTTTATCATCGGTATGCTTTTCGGTCGTTTAGCATCCGGGCGCGTAATTGACAATCTACAACCTAAAAAAGTATTGCTCTTCGGCATTATCTTTTCAATTATTACTGTTGGCTTATATTTCCTTATTAGCAGTCTATTTTTATTAATGCTTGTCCGTCTCTTACATGGGATAGCGTTTGGTTTGGCTTCGACAGCAACTGGAACAATTTCATCAAGAATTATTCCTGAAAAACGTAAAGGCGAGGGCATCGGTTACTACGCCCTCAGTGTTACCACAGCATCAGCAATTGGTCCTTTTTGTGGCATTGTATTAAACCAACGATTCGGTTTCGAATCTATTTTCATTGTTAGTTTAGTTATCATCATCACTGCATTCATTGCTGCACTATTTATTAAAGGACTACCAAAACCACCTGTTGAGAACAACAATGAAAGAGAAAATAAAGGAATTCGTGCATATATTCAAAAAGAAGCACTACCTATTTCATTTGTCGTTATATTCGTCGGCATTGCTTATTCAAGTGTATTGTCTTTCTTTACTGTTTATACGGAACAAATATATTTAGCGACTGCATCTAGTTTCTTCTTTATTGTTTATGCAGTCAGTACATTTGTTACACGTCCATTTACAGGAAAAATTTATGATGCCTATGGTGAAAATAAAGTCATGTACCCTGTCTTATGTAGCTTTGCAATTGGCTTAGTACTGTTAGCAATCACACACACAAGTCTATTGTTACTTATTTCAGCTATATTTGTAGGTATCGGTTATGGAACGATTGTCCCAAGTGCGCAAGCCATTGCCATTCAACAATCACCTGTTGATAAAATTGGTTTAGCAACCTCAACATTCTACATGTTTGCTGACTTTGGCGCTGGTATTGGTCCATTCGTATTAGGCATCATGGTGCCAATCATGGGATATCGTTATCTATATATCACGATGGCTATTGTAGTCATTGCATCCATTATCCTTTACTACTTTATGCATGGTAGAAAAGCGATACATTACACAAGCACCAGCAATTGATAAACTTATAATCATTAATACATCCAACAGAAATCAAATGATTAAAAGTAACATATAACAATGGAGTGCCACAAAATAACATTTCTGCGGCACTCCCTATTTTTATCCAATATTAGTTTTTTAATTTTTTAACAAGTGACGATTTCAATCCAACTAGACCAATCTTATCCACTTTAGCATCAATATCGTGACCATCTTCAGGTTCTACGATACGGATACTTTTCACTTTAGTACCTTGTTTTATGACAAATGAAGTGCCTTTTACTTTCAAATCTTTAATCACAGTGACCGAATCACCATCTACTAGTTCATGACCATTCACATCTCTTGTAATTTGCGCTTCCATATTTTCTTTATTTTCAGTTTCAGACCATTCGTGACCACACATTGGGCAAACAAGTAGGTTACCATCTTCATATGTGTAACTAGATTCACATTTTGGGCAATTAGGTAAAGTATATTCCATAATTAAACCTCCGATAAGTTATTATTTAGCTGATAATCTACCATATTATAAAATATAAACTCTATTTTCTCCACTTTTTTTATTAAAGTTTGTTCTGTTTTTTTATTTTTTCTTCAGCCATCCACAACCGCTACAAAGCTTATTTCATTCTAAAAATAAATTCAAATTCAATTTTTATTTTTATTTTTTAAATTCCCAAAAAATAATCAGAAAAATGTTTATTTAATGATATAAGTGGAAAAGTACTTGTGTCACAAATCATAAAGGAGGCTTTTATAATGAGTAAATTTGATGATTTTAAAGACCAAGCAAAAGACAAAGTAGACGAAGTGAAAAACGACAAAGATAAACAAAAAGAAGTTAAAGATCAAGCTCAAGATAAAGCAAAAGACTTAAAAGATAAATTTTAAGCTTTCTAAATTATCTTGAATCTAAATATAAATAAAAGCATCTGTCAGTACATTAATTGTACTGACAGATGCTTTTATTTATATTTAAGAATTATTTTAAATTTAATTTTTCTGCAATTTCTTGCTTTTTACTATCAAAGTCTAATGCTTGTTGATCTATAGATGATCCAGTTTCAGCAACCTGCTTAATGTTTTCCATTTGGAACTGCCAGCCTGCAAAATCAAGTATAATATGTGGAAATGCAAACGGTAAACATTCATCGAAAATCAATACCGTTTCTTTACCAGTATCATGTAAATCAAACCTTACTGTACCAATATCCCATGTATAGCCAATTGTTTCATTTTCTTCAAAGGCTGTAATTTCCATTTCTTCGTCGTCTTGCCCATCCATTTGGAATTTCATCTTACCACCAACTTGACGGTCTTCAAATGATAATTGTGGAAACCATTGTTGAATACCTTCTGTTGTGCTTAAAAGTTTAAACACTGTTGCTACATCTTGTTCAATGATTATTTTTAATGTTTGATATGCACCTTGTTCATCTTTAGAATATACAGCTTCCATATGAATATGCCCCTTTCGATTTACAATCGCCTCATTTTGAAACACATATGAATTGATAGTACTGCTATTCCCATCTTATTTTATTTTAATCCTAGGTCTGATTGGTTATTCACTTCTAATTTTCGCGCTTTTCTTGTATATCTTAAATAAATCAAGCCAAGTAAGATAAACCACAGTGGTGATAATACAACACCCATTCTTGTTTCTGGTACAACAAGTAAGATAATCAATACGAATACAAAGAATAGCTGTACCATTCTTGCCATATGAATACCACCGGGCAATTTAAAGTCACTCTTTTTATGTAATTCAGGATGTGTTTTAACGTATTTTGCATAGGCATGAACAATAAACATCCATACAGCGACTAATAAAATTGTTGAAATTGCTGTGACATAAAAGAACACTTGTGTTGCGTTCGGTATTAAATAATTTAATAACACCGTAATAGATAACAAAGCGCATGTTACCAATATTGCTATATAAGGCACACCTTTTTTATTTGTTTTCATTAATAAATGATGTGTTTGTTTTTTCTCAGATAACCCAAATAAGATTCTACTATTTGCAAATATACCACTATTACATGCCGATGATGCTGCAGTTAATACCACAAAGTTTATTAACCCCGCTGCAAATGGCACACCAATAAGTGCAAATAAACTTACAAATGGACTATTATTTGGATCAATATCTTGCCATGGAATAATGGACATCATCACCGCTAATGCACCAACATAAAATAATAATATTCTGATTGGTACACTGTTAATTGCTTTCGGTATCGTTTTTTCAGGATTTTTTGTTTCTCCAGCTGTTATACCTAATATTTCAATACCTGTAAATGAAAAGACAACCATTTGGAATGACATGAAAAAGCCAGATGCACCATGAGGGAACCAACCACCATTATTATAAACATTAGAGACCCCCGTCTTACCAAAAGGTGTTTGAATTGCAAATACAATCATGACAATACCAATAACTATCAATGCAATGATTGTTACAACTTTTATAATTGCAAACCAAAATTCTAATTCACCAAACATTTTTGTACTTGTTAAATTAAAGGCCATAAGAATCAAAATACAAGACAAAGATGTGATCCAATTTGGTAAATCGGGTACCCAAAATTCTACATATTTTGCAACTGCAGTAATTTCTGCCATCCCTGAAGTAATCCAAGTTAGCCAATACGTCCATCCGGTTACAAATCCTGCAAACGGACCAATCTGATCGTGCGCGATATCTGCAAATGTTTTATATTCTGTATTAGAAAGTAACATCTCACCCATTGCACGCATAAACATAAACAATACAAAACCGACAATAATATACGTGAGTAAAATCGATGGCCCCGTTAAACTAATGGACTGACCAGCCCCTAAAAATAAGCCAGTTCCAATAGCTCCACCAATCGCAATAAGTTGAATATGTCTATTACTCAACTCTCTGTTCAAAGTATTTGTCATAAATCTTGCCCCAATTCCAATTGTTTTAAAGCATCATTAATATATCGCCTTAGCTTATTAACCCCTTTGTTATCAATTAATAAACTAATGTAATGATTACATGCATATATCTCAATAATGCTTGGTTGTATAATATTCTTTTTTTCTGAAAATTACAACTAATGCTATAAATCATTTTTGATAATTTTGTATTTTTACATTTTTGATTTTTTAACTCTTTAATTGATTAAAACAATAAACTATAATCTCATTTTTAATATTTGAATTTCTTTTTTAACCATTAAATATCATGTGCCTTGATGAAATAAAAAATGCACACTTTTATTACTTAACGACATCGTTAAAATAAAAAGTGTGCTCTGATTTCACATACGATGAACGTACCTTTGAACAAATATTTTATAAGCACTTATTGCGTTTCTATAGCCTCTTTAATAGATTTAATGTTCTCTGGTGTTGTTTGACAACACCCTCCAATAATCTTGACGCCTTGGTCTAACCAATCAGGTATTTGTTCAACAATTAAACCTTGATTACCTACACTTTCCCATTCTTTCTCCACTGCATTGTACTGTGCACCGCCATTAGGATAAAGCGCTATTGTTTGAGGTACATTTTTCAGTCCTTTGCTTATAGCTTTATTTATACCCGCGACGGATGAACAATTAATACCAAACACCGGTATGCGTTCAGCATATTGCTTAATATAAGCACATAACCTTTCAAATTCTGTGTCATCAGATAAATCACCGTCTTCATTAACTGTGACATATAACCAAAATGTCTGATTTGTATAATGTGGCACAATATATTCAACAATCGCTTTAATTTCCTCGAAATTAGGCACGGTCTCAAATACAAAATCATTGATACCTCTTTTAACCAATGCTTCTATACGCGTTTTATGGAATTGAAAATAATCCTCCTTACTTAAATCGTATGCACCTGTGTACTCAGAACCATCACTTAAATAGGCACCGTATGGCCCTAAGCTACCCACGATAACTTGTGTATCCGTCGTGGCTTCCATAATTTGATTTACTGCAGTATTATATAGCTGATCTATTTCAGTTGCCTTCATCCCAATATCAGAAAAAGTTTGGTAACTCGCTTGATACGTACTTGTAAGCAATATGTCTGCCCCCACATCCGTAAATGCTTGATGTGCTTGTTTAATTTGTGTAGGGTTATTTTTTAAAACTTCACTGGACCATAATGAAGTTTTCAAACTACAGCCTGCTTGTTCTAATGTTGTTGCCAAACCGCCATCTAGTACCAATGGCGATTGAGCTTTCAATTTTTCTAATAACCGCATTTAATTACCTCTTTTCTTATGATACTTAATGAAATAATATATGAGTGCTATGACAGCGAATGGTACACCGAAATAAAGTGCAGGTGCCTGATTAGAATCAAAAACCATTCCTATACATGAAACTAAACATAAAATAAATCCTATAATAGGTATAGATTGATGAATTTTAAGGCTAGGATCATACCTTTTAGCATTGAAATAAGCAACACATATACTCATCCACACGATGACTACAGCGAGTCCTGCAATGGACACCAGCACAACATAGAGTGAATCCGCTGCATAGATGCTTGATAATAAAGCCAACAGACCACCTACCATACTAAATAATGTTGCGTTGATAGGCATGCGATATTTATTCAACTGTCCGAACCATTTTGGAAATACCCCTTCATTGGCTAAACTCCATACCATTCTACTTGCTGCATATAATCCAGAATTAGCGGCAGATAATAAGGCTGTGATAATGACTAGATTCATGATATCTCCAGCGTAAGGTATCCCCATTTTTTGAAAGATGACTACAAATGGACTTTCCAAAGATTTCCCTTGATAACTTGGAATTAAAATAGAAATAATAACCATTGTACCGATAAAAAAGATAATTAAGCGCCATAAAGTTGCACGTATCGCTTTAGGAATGACTTGTTTAGGATTTTCAGTTTCTCCCGCAGCAATACCGATCAATTCCGTACCACTAAATGCGTAATTAACTGCTAACATCGTTAAGAACACCGCACCTATACCGTTAGGAAAAGTAGGATTCGTATATCTGTTAGTCACTGTATGTATTCCTTCATAACCATTGTAATGTATCAAACCTAAAATGACGCATATGCCTAAGATAATAAATACAATAATAGTAACCACTTTAACTAAAGAAAAATAAAATTCAACTTCTGCATAAAAGCGTGTCGATATGATATTAAAAATTAATACTAATATAATTGCACTTGCAGCAAAGATATATTCAGGTATTTCTGGAAACCACCTTTGCATCAAAATACCCACTGCTGTAAATTCAGAACCTAATGCTACTGTCCAGGTCAACCAATAAAACCACGCAACAATGTAGCCAATAGATGGATGTATATATTTACTCGCATATGTATGAAAACCACCTGTCACAGGGTGCTTAATAGCCAATTGTCCTAAACAAAGCATGACGAGATAAACAAGTATTGAACCTACTATATAAGATAAGACAGTCCCTAGAGGTCCAGCTTGTTGTAAAGTATACCCAGAACTTAAAAATAATCCTGTACCAATAACACCGCCAAAGCTTAATAACATGAGATGGCGCTGTTTCATGGCACGTTTAAATGATGTTTGTTCCATTGAATGTGCTCCTTATCTTTAAGTACTCAATATAGATTTTTAATATAATTAAACATTTTATTGATTTCTGAAAATTTAGTCAATAGTAAGTTATAGTATCTTTGATATCCCACTGCTAAATTATTAATTGGGTTTATTCATCCAGCTTAAAAGAAAGCGCTATCATATTAACTGAATTTTCAAACTTTTATAAAAATTCAGTTTTTATATTGCTTTTCATTCTCAACGCTATTAACATAAACTATGTATCACTTAAAATATCTAAGTAATAAATAGAGGAGTTTTATAATGACAGAATATAATGACTTAGTAACTTCTACTCAAGAGATTACCAAAGAAGCTTTACATAAATTAGGTTTTGATGAAGGTATGTATGAACTTATAAAAGAACCTTTAAGATTTTTAGAAGTCCGCATCCCTATTCGCATGGATGACGGTACTGTAAAAACTTTTACGGGCTATCGTGCCCAACACAATCATGCTGTGGGTCCTACTAAAGGGGGTATTCGTTTCCATCCTGATGTTAATAAGGAAGAAGTCAAAGCACTATCTATGTGGATGACTATGAAATGTGGTATCACTAACCTCCCATTTGGTGGCGGTAAAGGGGGTATTATTTGCGATCCACGACAAATGAGTAACCAAGAACTAGAGCGTTTATCTCGTGGCTATGTTCGTGCAATTTCTCAATTTGTTGGTCCCGAAAGTGACATTCCAGCACCAGACGTTTATACAAACCCCCAAATTATGTCTTGGATGATGGATGAATATAGTAAGATTAATCGCTCAAACGCGTTTGCATTTATTACAGGTAAACCACTTTCATTAGGCGGTTCACAAGGACGAAATCGTGCAACTGCATTAGGTGCAGTAATCACAATTGAAGAAGCGACCAAGCGTAAAAACATTGACATTAAAGGCTCTCGCGTAGCAATTCAAGGTTTCGGTAATGCGGGTAGCTTTATCGCAAAAATTTTACATGATATGGGCGCTAAAATTGTAGCTATTTCTGAAAGTTTTGGTGCATTACATGATCCTAATGGGTTAGATGTAGACCGACTCGTTGAACTAAAGGAACAACACGGTCGCGTTACACATTTGTATGACAACGTTATTCCTAATGAACAATTATTTGAAGTCGATTGCGATATTTTGGTCCCTGCCGCACTTTCAAATCAAATTAACGAAGTGAATGCACATCATATTAAAGCAAAAATTATAGCAGAAGCCGCAAATGGCCCAACAACACCAGAAGCAACACGTATTTTAACTGAGCGAGGCGTCTTAATTATTCCAGATGTGCTTGCGAGTGCTGGTGGTGTGACAGTATCTTATTTCGAATGGGTACAAAATAATCAAGGTTATTATTGGTCAGAAGAAGAAGTAAACACAAAATTACGCGATAAAATGGTTGAAGCGTTTAATACGATATATGATTTAGCAGAAGATAGAAAAATGGATATGCGTTTAGCTGCCTATGTCTTAGGTATCAAACGAACTGCTGAAGCATCTCGTTTCCGTGGTTGGGCGTAATTCCTATAAATCAAGGGACTATATCCGACGAATAATCAAATGATGTATTGTTATCAATCAAATTTTCATAATATACTTAACTTAGCTATGAAGTCATCTATGACACGAGAGGACTTCATAGCTTTTTTAGTTATAGCATCTAAGCGTTTTACATATCCGCTGTTTTATATTGCGCTTCATTGTTATATCTGAGGCTCACTTTTTTATTTTAAGCTGCTCCATCACACTTTCCTTTCTATCTCCTTAATACTAGTGCATACCTTCGCTTTTCAAAAATTAGAATTTTCTGATTTATTTGAAATACAAATTAATAATCTATATACTTATTTACAACAAAAGGGAGGATGTACAATTATGAAGAACAATATTTATGGTAATGTACCGTGTTTTTTAAATAGTAAGAATCTCAATCAGTCAAATACATTAGATACAGATGTCATCGTTTATGGCGCACCATTTGAAGGTGAAAGTACTTGGGGCGACTATACGGGTGTAGAACTGGGTCCGAAACAAATTCGTGTTTGCTCAGCTCGCTATAGTCAATATCTACCTGAGCTCAATCACATTGATATCAGTGAACACCTAACGATGGGAGACGTTGGTGATGTGCCCTTTGTAGCACACGATAATAAGCAAAGTTACGACAATATTAGTGATTTTGCTAAAAAGCTTTGGGATAGTGGTAAATTCTTAGTTGGCTTTGGTGGAGAGCATGGTGTGACATATCCAATACTGAAAGCACTAACGGAAACAGGCAAAAAAGTAGGCATCATTCATTTAGATGCGCACTATGACAACATGCCTGATTACGAAGGTGAACCTTATGCGCGTAACACCCCTTTTATGAGACTTTATGAAACGGATGGTATACGCAACGAAAGCATTATTCACACTGGTATACACGGTCCTAGAAATAAGCCTGAAACTGGTCGCTTTGCTCAAGAAGCTGGTGCAGTAACTTTAACTATTAATGATATTCGAGCGGCTAAAGACTTGAAAGCATATGCACAAGAAATCTACGAGCAAGCGAGCAAGGATGTGGATGTTGTCTACCTAACTATCTGTAGTGATGTACTTGACTTCGCCTTTAATCCTGGTGGTCCTGTCGATGGTAATGGCTTATCTTCTTATGAACTTCTTACGATGATTCATGAATTCGGAAAACTAGGCCTTTGTGGCATGGATTACGTGGAAGTATATCCTATGATGGATGCCAATCAAAACTCAGCTCATTTTGTCTCTACAGCAGTGTTATATGTACTTGCTGGCCACGTCGCTTATTTAAATCAAACAAAATAATTTGAGGAGTGGTGCTATTGTTTAAAGAAGCTAGGAAGATTTTAAGATCAATCGGTCCAGGAATGATTATCACTGCCTCATTTATCGGTCCAGGTACAGTGACCACAATGACACAAGGTGGTGCCGGTTTCGGTTATAGTTTATTGTGGGCCGTTGTATTTTCTATTTTAGCCACAATTGTGCTGCAGGAAATGATCATTCGCTTATCTCTCGTCACACGTGAAGGTTTAGGTGAAGCAATACAAGATTTATTTAAACATAGAATCGGTAAACTTATCATTGTATGGTTTACATTAATAGCAGTTACAATTGGTTGTGCTGCCTATATCAGTGGTGACTTAATCGGGACTTCGTTAGGTGCTTCTTATTTATTAAATTTACCAGAGCATTGGGTAGCACCTGTCATCGGTATCATCATTTTACTCATTGGGTTATTTGGAAACTATCGTTTTTTAGAAAAAATTATGCTTGTGCTTATGGTTATCATGGGCATTATCTTTATTACCACGATGATAGTAATTCAACCAGATATTGTTGGTATTTTAAAAGGTGTGTTTGTGCCTACAATTCCAAACGGATCCATTATCACAATCATCGCACTGATCGGAACTACCGTGGTCCCATACAATTTCTTTATACATTCAACCGCAGTACATGAACGTTTTGGCAATATTAAAGAATTAAAATATGCACGTTGGGACACTGTCATTTCAATTTCTATTGGTGGTATTATTTCATCAGCTATATTAATTGCTGCTGCTACTTTAATACAAGGTAAAGAAGTGACAAGTGTGATTCAACTCGCTGGTCCACTTGAACCTGTACTTGGAGATGTAGCACCATTCGCAATCAGTATCGGATTATTTGCAGCTGGACTCTCTTCAGCTATTGCATCACCTGCAGGCGCCGCCGCAACGATCAGTAGTTTGTTAGGTTGGCAAGGCGGTATGCAAAGTAAGAAATATAAGACTGTTTTTACGATCATCATCATTATCGGTATTATTACTTCAGCTTTAGGCTTTGAACCGCTTCAAGTGCTACTTGTGGCCCAAGCATTAAATGGTATTATCTTACCTATTGTGGCCATTCTTATTTTCATCATAATTAATAAGAAAAACTTGATGGGTCATTACGTAAATACGCTATGGCTCAATATAATCGGGGGTATTGTGGTACTTGTCGTTACATTCTTAGGCCTTTATAGCTTAATAGATGCGATTTCGAGTTTTATGTCTTAAATATTCAAAAAGCCCAAGTTAAGTTATTGAAAACTTAACTTGGGCTTTTAAATCTCAAATTAGGCAAAACCTATTACCTTCAACTTTGTCACTACTTATAAGTACTTTCTAAAAGTGACTTCACTGTAAATATTAACCTTCACATAGTTGTTTTAATCGCTCAAACATCAAGTTATAGCCTGTTTCCATTTCTTTTTTGACTTCTGTCTTATCCGCTTCGAAATCGTTTGTGTCGCCTTCAAAAGGAACTTTGATGCCTTGGTTAAATTTAACTTCTGTTGCTCCTGTTAAATCAACAAATTCAACAGTGATGATATCTTCTAACTCACTAAATTGAGGCATTTTAAATGAAAACGTCAATTTATAAGGACTGACAATATCTATATACGTGCCAATTGCTCTATATTCAACGCCCTCTCTGACATCGATAATTTCCCAGTCTCCATTGATTTCAAATTGATTCTTGGCAACTTTATTCGTTTCTTCTGTTGTCATAAACCACTGTTTAAAAAGACTCGGCTTAGTCCAGGCACGAAACACTTCTTCTACTGGTGCATCTACTTTAAACGTCATGTCTAAATTTACAATTTCCCATTCCATTATCAACATCTCCTTCAAGTGTAATACGTTATTATTTAATTACCTCTTTTTCAGTGCACAAACCAAAATGATTTTCCATTCATGATTGCAGTCGTTGATTTTAGTCATATAAATCTTATAAAAACTTACATTAATGCGCTCACATTACGCATAATGCGTGCTTTTTTATACCCCAGTAAATCATGTAATTCTTTATAGGCATTGAATAATTTTTTATAAATTAAGACCTGTGCATGATCTGGTTCTACTTGATATAAAACAGGTTCTTTCATTGCTTGGATAGCTGAAGAAAAATTAGGATGCGCACCGCCACAAATCGCACCTAAGATGGCTGCTCCGATAGCTGGTGCATACTCACTATCAATAACTGTAATCTTCTTGTTCAATACATTTGCGTAAATTTCCATTAATAAATGATTCTTTTTAGGTATACCACCACAAGCAAAAACGCGTTCCACTTCCATTTGCCAACCTTGATATTGTTGCATAATCATTTTTGTTCCAAATGCTGTTGCTTCCATATATGCACGATATATATCTTCATGTTTCGTTTGTAAACTTAAGCCAAATAGACTCCCTTTCAAATTACTATCACTTAACACACTCCGATTCCCATTATGCCAGTCCAAAGCGATCAGACCACTTTCTCCAGGATAACGCTGACTTGCTTTTTCATTAAGTAATTCAAAAATTGAAATTCCTCTATCTTCTGCCGTTTTTACATATTCATATGGGGATTGATTAGCTACATATTCAAACAAATCACCAACTGCTGTTTGTCCTGCTTCGTATGCATATAAATCTGGTATAATGGCACCTTTAACTGACCCCGAGATACCAGGTACTTTATGTTGCTCTTTATTCAGCATTAAATGACACGTGCTTGTTCCCATAACCATTGTCATTTCCTTATCTTTTTCAGCACCAATACCTAGTAAACTTGAGTGCGCATCTATAATGAATGGACTTACCACCGTTTCAGGTGAAAGCCCTAATTTATGTGCCATCTCTGTACTCACTGTACCTACACTTTCACCTATACTGACGATGGGCGCTTCTACTTTCGTGCGTACAATATCTGATAGATTGTCATCCACTTTATCAAATAAATCATAATGAAAGCCTGTAGATGATTCCCAAAAAGACTTAAAGCCCAAACCACAGTTAGATCGAACATTTTCACCAGTAAGTCGATTCACAATCCAATCCCCAGCTTCCATAATATCAGCCGTTTCTGTCATGACTTCTGGCGCTTTATCGTTCACTTCCATGATCTTAGGAATCATCCATTCGCTACTCACATTAAATCCATAGTATCCTAACCAGCGATTCTTCTCTTCTATCGCAGTATTAAACAATAGATCTGCTTCTGCCTGAGCGCCATGATGCTTCCATAATTTCACATAAGCATGAGGATTGTTATAAAATTTAGGATTGTTATGTATTGGTTCCATCTGGTCATCTACAAATATGACTGTGGAAGAAGTGAAGTCTATACCTATACCAACAATATCCTTTGCATCTATATTTGTTTTTGCCAAAATTTCTGGTATCCCTGTTTCAATGACTTCCATATAATCATTCGCATTTTGTAATGCATAACTTTGTGGCAGCTTGTGTCCATTGAGTTCACCTTCAATTGTGCCATGGGCATATGTTTGTACATATTGACCTATGATTTCTCCATTCTCAGTGTTCACCAAGAACACTCTTCCTGAGCCAGTTCCAAAATCTATCCCTATACTGTAAGTCATAATTTATCCTCCAGTTCGCTATAAGAAAACGCTTTCCTAAATCATAATGAAGATAGTTATAAAAATCAACACAAACATTCATAAAAATACATAAAGAAACACAAAAAAGCATTATAATCATTGACAAAGCATTATGTAAGCGTTTACTATTAGCCGTACAAACATAAATGAACATAAATATAAAGGAGTTGCGCAAATATGAAAATCGAATCGAACGCTTTTCGCTTAATCGAACCTGGCGTATTCAAAAAAGATACCCTTACGCATGATTTCGAAGAGAAAGATATTATCGTTAAACCTACAAAAGCAAGTGTCTGTCATGCAGATTTACGTTATTATACTGGCAATCGTCGCTCAGAAGCACTCGCAAAGAAATTACCTATGGCACTCTTTCACGAAGGTATCGGTATCGTAGAAGATTCTAAACATCCTGATTTTCAACAAGGAGATAAAGTTGTCATTGTACCAAATATCCCTTCTCACTTACGTAAAGGTACATATCCAACGACTTCATTCCAAGATAATTATGATGAAAACGCCGTATTTATGGGCAGTGGATTTGATGGTATATGCCAAGATCGCATGGTGGTGCCTGGCGATAATGTCGTAAAAGTTCCAACAGATTTAGATGAAGATGTCTCATTACTTGCTGAGTTATGTTCAGTATCACTGTTTCCAATCAATCAACTTGACGAGATAACAACTGAAACGTCCCCACAAGTTGCAATCTTTGGAGATGGTCCAGTCGGTTATTTAGCAGCAACTACCTTACATTATATTTATGGTATTGATAAAGCAAATTTAATTGTATTTGGTGCAGTTCAAGAAAAACTAGCTGCCTTTGAAGACTTTGCCACAACACATCTCGTATTTGACTTCGATTTCAATCAGTATCGTGGCGTACATACTGTTTTTGAATGTACGGGTGGTAAATTTTCAGAATCTGCAATTAACCAAGCCATCGATTTGATCGATAGACAGGGGCATATTGTATTAATGGGTGTCACGGAAGAACGCGTTGGTATTAACACCAGAGATGTTCTTGAAAAAGGTCTGACATTTTCAGGTAGTTCACGTAGTACAAAACGTGAATTCGAGCAACTCATTCATGCCTTTAGTAATAAACAGTACCAACAAGCATTGAGACAATTGATTCCAGAGGCTTACTATCATATTCATGATACTTCAGATTTAAAAGAAGCCATGGATGATACTGCAGCACACAAAGGATGGAAAAAAACTTATTTACAATATCATTGGTAAACAATGACTGAAAAGGTGGTATATAAATGAATCATTCGAATTCGATTTTAGGCATGCCTCGACAAATTGTATGGGGCTATATTGGTATTATCATCTTCATGATGGGTGATGGTTTAGAAATTGGATGGCTAAGTCCATGGCTACACGGTCACGGCTTTTCGGTTCAAGAAACAAGTTTACTCTTTTCTGCATATGGTGTAACAGTTGCATTAGCAAGTTGGCTTAGTGGTGTATTTGCCGAAGCACTCGGCGGTAAACGAACAATGGTGCTAGGTTTAACCTTCTATATTATTGGTACAATATTCTTTGTCGGATTTGCGATTCCATCACAAAATCTTGCACTCATGTTACCTGCATACGCACTTAGAGGTTTAGGTTATCCGTTGTTTGCTTATTCCTTCTTGGTATGGATTTCTTACCGTTCAGAACAAAAGACACTCGGTGCAGCCGTTGGTTGGTTCTGGTTTGTATTTACCGGTGGCTTAAATGTATTAGGTGCGCTTTATTCTATTTGGGCAATTGAGTATCTCGGTCATATCAATACATTATGGAGCTCATTATTCTGGGTGGTACTCGGTGGATTCTTCACTTTAGTTTTGAACAAAGACAAATTACCATCTAATCAAGGAAGTTCAAAAGAAAAATTAAAAGAAATACTTAAAGGCATAACGATTATGAAAGATGAACCGAAAGTATTATTAGGTGGTATCGTTCGTGTGATTAATACGACGGCACAGTTTGCCTTTCCAGTCTTTTTACCAATCTATCTTTCATCATTTGGCATACCCACTTCGAAATGGCTTGCGGTATGGTCAACGATCTTCGTTGGTAACATTATCTTTAACTTAATCTTTGGTATCGTCGGAGATAAAATTGGTTGGCGTAATACCGTGATGTATTTCGGTGGTATTGGCAGTGGTATTTCTGTTTTATTAATGGGTTATGTCCCTATTTGGACAGATGGTAACATTGTCCTATTAACTGTAGTCGGATTCTGTTGGGGTGCATTTATCGCTGCTTATGTACCATTATCCGCATTGATACCATCACTTGTTAAACAAGACAAGGGTGCGGCTTTGTCTGTACTTAATTTAGGTGCAGGATTACCTGTATTTGTCGGACCGATGATTGTCTATTTATTCATTGGCAGTATACAAGCAATTGGTGTGATTTGGGTACTCGCAATTCTATACTTTATTAGTACGATTCTGACTTACTTTATTAAAATGCCAAAGCATATGCAAAGTGGCGAACATGAAACAGCATAGCTATTTGAAAATTTAATCATCATTTAGGAGGCGTCATCGATGTTGCCAGCTGAACGCGAACAATTTATCATTACTTTTTTAAAAACCAATAAAAAAGCGACCATTCATGATCTAGCGCTTGAATTCAATGTACATGAAGCGACCATTCGTCGTGATTTAAATAAGTTAGAGCAATACAACCAGATCAAGCGCACGCATGGTGGCGTCGTGTTGAACGATTCAGAAGTATGGGATGAATTGAATTTTGATGATCGTGAAACAAGTTATTATGATGAAAAAGTAGCAATTGGTCTTAAAGCAGCGGAATTCGTTGAAAATGGCGACACCCTCTTCATTGATTCGGGATCGACGACTATTCACTTTACGCGTGCGCTTACACAAAAAAGTAATTTAACAATCATCACGAACGACATTCACATCGCTTCGATTTTAAAATCAACTGCCAATCAGATTATCGTCACTGGAGGCATTTTATATCAAGATAATTATTTACTTAATGGCATGATTACAAACGAAACATTAAAATTATTTAACCCTTCTAAATTATTTTTAGCGACGCCTGCAATTGATTTAGAAAAAGGGATTACACATTTTAATGACACACTTGCTTCTACAAAAATACAAATGGTGAAACAAGCTAAAGCCGTTTATGTGCTCACTGATAGCTCTAAATTTGATAAAGTATCACTTTACAATGTTTGTTCTAGCGATACAATTGATGTCCTAATCACTGATCAAACCAACAAGAACATAGATTGGCAAGCTTACGATAACCACTTCAAACATTTAATTACGGTTCATGCAGAAGCACATCCTGAGTAATTTTGCTGAAGCATAATTAATAAAGTATTTTATAAAAATTGAACGCATAAGGTATAAATATCTAGGTTCATCATAAAAAGGACTCATCCATAATTTTAAATGTACTGAACCCCAAAAGTTGTACTTTGGTTTAGTGTAATATTTCAAAGGTTTGTTTCCTAAAATTTTTAGGAGACAAGCCTTTTAATTTTGATTTAATTCTTTCATCATTATAAAAAATAATATAGTTTTGAATAGCTTGCTCCAATTGATAAAAATAATCAAATTTTTCTCCATAAAACATTTCTTGCTTCAATAATCCAAAAAAGTTTTCCATAACTGAATTATCGAGACAATTTCCCTTTCTTGACATACTTTGAAACACTTTATTTTCTTTTAAAATATTTACGTATTTCGCATTTTGATAATGCCAACCTTAATCGTATTGGCAATATCTAAAAATGATGCTGCATCATCTGCACGCATGACTGTGATATGTTGCCCTTGTTGAATTGCTTTCATTGTCTCTGTGGATTTCATCTTGTCATCGCCTTGATAGAATTTTAATTTTTCGAAAATAACAACGTTGTTATTAATGTTCAAAAAAATATTGTAACGCTTACCTCTATGGTATAATTAATTCTAACTTAAATCAATCTATTTCAAGGAGAAATTTTATGGCAGTAACGTTAAAAGATGTTGCCGAAGCCTGTGGCGTAAGCTATTCCACAGTTAGTAAAGCATTAAAAAATTCCCAACTTGTTAAACCAAATACAAAACAAATGATTCAACAAAAAGCGCTTGAAATGAATTATATTCCCAATCACTCTGCAAGAGCACTCGTTTCTAAGAAAAGTGGTACGATTGGATTGATATGGCCATCTGTCGACCGTGTTGCCGTAACTCACCTCATCACTGAAATTAATTTAGCCATTAAATCCTTAGGCTATGTCATGTTTGTGTCAATTGATGATGTTGCTGCCGCTTCGAAAAAATTTGTCGAATTTGGCTGTGATGGCATTGTCATTTTTGATGAAGGTGAAACAACGAACTTACCTCCAGAAATTTACAACAATGTACCTGTCGTAGCATATGGCGTTGATCGTGATATTCCTTATCCAATTGTTAATGTAAATCACGCAGAAGCAATGATTATCGCCATTAAGGAATTACTCGCAAAAGGTATTGATCGTATAGATTATATCGGTGATATTCGCACCAATGACGCGCGCCAAATTGCTAAAAAAGATGCCATTGCAAATTATTGTGAACAGCATCGCATCCAATATCGCATGATTGATTCGAGCGGATTAAATGCGATTGAAGCCGAGACCTCAGTTAAACACTTTCTTCAAGAATCATCGTTGGCACCTGGCGTTATATGTGGGAGCTACGATATCACAGTAGGGACGATCAACGCTATGGGATCTGATGAACAGCCAATCATATACTCTTACGATAATATTCCACAAATTAAAAAAATTGATTATCCTGTACAGGCAATTGGTGTACCTACTGCCGAAATTGCACAACAAGTTGTTGCTATCTTAGATAAAGTAATTAAAGGGGAACCGATAGAAAATACCTATCACCTACACCCATCACTAAGTCATAATCAATAATTGAGTTTACCATTGCTAACATCACTCATAAATAAATGAGCCCAATACTACATGGACAGTGTAGTGATGGGCTCATTTATTTGAGAAATATTTATCATATCTAGAGGGTTATTTCTTTTTTATCGCAACAAAATATAAGTTTTAAAATATTTACATGCCTAACTTCATTTTGGTTAAAGTACGTATGAGACATTGACCGATGTGTGTAGCAATAACTCGATGGATAACCGTCACATACCCAAATATTGTTTTTTTACATATAAATATTAAAATAAAAGCTGTCTGTATACATATGAAAGATAACATTTGTAGATCCTATCATGTTAAAGACTAAAGATTGTATCGAAACATAGCCACCAATGATCGTTTTGGTTGAGGGAGTTTAAGTTTTAATTTTGGGAGAAAACTTAGGTTATTTGGTTTCAACTTATATTTCGTGAACATGATATTAACAAACATTATCCAGACCTCGATAATTTCTTCGCATAAGGGGTTACAAAGCAATATCAAATTTAATGCCATCACACCGTCTCTGTGTCATGCAACATTCATCCGTTTCATCATATGCTTACAAGCTTACTTAGTATCTTTTTTAAGTTATGGAGTCTGACATGTATCACGTTTGTTTTATATACTGTGTATCTATGCTGTTTGACGTCATAAACACTTCGTGAAGACTTACGTTAAAGTATTTGTCTGCTTAGGTAATCAGTGCACATAACCCTCTACAAACCCTATTATAATACGCCACGACCTATGCGCAAAATACATAGTTGGAATAATGAAGATTCCCTATCAGCATACGTAATTTTTGATGATTTCATATCACGTTAATTATATGGCATTATCTATAACTTTTTAAAAAGTTAATCCATTCGCGCGTGACATAATTGATATAACTTTCCTTTTTCCAAATGATACCTAAGTTCCAATTCACATCTGCACCCGTTATTTCGATACCAGTGATATCCTTATTTAAAATACTTACAATACTCTCAGGTAAGATACTCACTCCGATACCATCTAAAATCATATTTTCAATAAACGTGATTTGTGCCATTTTCGCAACCACTTTTGGATGGAAGCCTACTTTTCGACAGCTTTCAATAATTTGATCTTTAATATAATAATCATCATGAAACATAATAAAACGTTCATTCTTCAAATCTCCTAAATATACGGCGGATTGCTTTGCATACTTAGAATTTTTATCAACTACGAGCATTAATTTCTCCTTATATAAAGGAACTGCGTGATAAATGTCATCGTCGACTGGCAATGTTGTAATACCAACGTCAATTTCATCATTATTTAAATAAAATTCAACCGCTTTACCGCCGCCTTCAACTACTTCATACGTCACATTCGGGTACATACTGTGAAATTGATTCAAACTTTCTGTGAACAAACGTACATCCATAATTGCTGAGACGCCTAGCCTAATATGACCACGCTCTATGTTTGTGACATCATCCATTTCAAGTGATAAATCATCTAATATCGCTAATGCTTCTACGCACTTATCGTAAAATATTTGACCGATATCGGTTAAAATAATATGTTTCTTTCTTCTATCAAACAACGTGACATTAAATTCGTCTTCAATACTTTTAATATTTTTACTAATTGTAGACTGTGCAATATATAAATGTTTTGAAGCCCGAGTCATGCCACCATTTTTTACAACTTCAACAAAATATTTCATTTGCTTAATTTCCATTTTAATCTCCTCTGAATTACCCTTTGTTTAACTTATAATTATACGCTTTTATTGCGCTACTTTAAATACTTAATCACTTCTCTGGCAGAATCTGAAATTACTTTATCATTAGGTTTCGCATCTTTTTGATCTTGTTTGGAATAAATTGCTAAAATAATTGGCTTATCCTGTCCTTTAGGATAAATAAAAGCGAGGTCATTACGTGTTGCATATGTTAAAGCTTGTCCGCTTTTGTCACCAACTGTATAACTGTTAGGCATGCCCGCTTTAATCAAAGTATCACCTGTCTTATTTTCTATCATTGTTTGTTTTAACAATGATAAGTTAGATCCATTCATTTCATTACTAGTTAAAATACTATTTAACGTTTGTGCGGCAGCTCGTGGTGTCGTTGTGTCTGCCTTGCTATTTGGATCAAAATAATTTAATTCTGGCTCCAATCTTTGTGGTTCCGAAACATCATCACCTAATTGCACCAACTCATGTTTTAAACCGTTGACGCCACCCAATTCTTGCATGATTTTATTATTTGCCGTGTTATCACTCTGCAACATAGATGCTTTAATTAAAGCCTTTAATGACATTGTTTTACCTATGTATTGTTCAGTGACTGGTGAATTTGCCACAATCTCTGATTCATTGATTTCAACTTTTTTATTCAATTCTGATGGAGCTACTTTATTCAATAATATACCACTGGCTATAGCCTTATATGTTGACGCAAAAGCAAATCGCTCATCCGCATTATGTTGATATGCTTTGCCATTTTCCGTATTAATCCCATAAATCCCTACTTTAGTATTGTATTCATTTTCTATTTGATCTATGTCTTTAGCAAAAGTTGTATTATGCATCGATGATAAGCCTATTAAACATACACCACTCAAAACAAACGCAATAAACCATTTCTTTATATATTGATTTATCATTGAAAATCCCCTTTTTTTAAATTTAAAAATTTTTATCTATTTATAATTATAACTTTAATATCTTTATTAAGAAAATCATAAAAAGCGAGAAAGAAACCAAACATTCACATTTGATTTCTCAATCTCGCTCATAAACAAATACTTAAATGACTCGTATGTGACTTGGCCTTTCCGTTACAATCATTAATCTTCAAAATTAATCATTATCTTCATTAATTTATCATTTTTATCAAAATATGCTGTGTATATACCTGCATTGGTTTGATATTCTAAGAATGTGCCTTCGTCTGCTTCACCTTTATTAACAATTTGATTAGAGACATGTGCTTCTTTAAATGTATCCTTAGATATTGTATTAGGTTTTGTTAAAAATGTAATACCGACTACTTCATCGCTACTATTGAAATCAACAGTTGTATCATAAACTTGTTCACTTCGAACAGGTTCTCTATCTGTATGTGGATTAACCTTGTAGCCATTAATTGTCACATTGTCATATTTTAATGCACGCACAAAATTATAATCTTGCGTGAAGGACGAATCATAAGTCGTATAACCTTCGTAGCTATACCAAGGTGTTTGTGCTTTCAAATCTGTTGTACCTTGTGTACTCGCACCACTAGCGCCACCTTCACCATGCCCCCATTTTTGTACTTGCTCTGCTGCTTGCGTATCCGTGTTATTCGTTGAAATATAAGCTGCTGAAGATCCGACGACTAGTGTTGATACAACCACGGTTGCTGAAAGTAATTTCCCTACTTTGTTCATTTAATCTCACTTCCAATCATTATAACCATTGTTTAGATGCTTTTACTGTCCAATTGTCACTTCCATTAATCTGTCATTTTGATCAAAGAATGCTATATAGAAACCATCATTCGTCGCATATTTGACATATGAACCATCTTTATTACCTAATTTACCTTCCTCGGTAATTTCATTAGATGCATGTGCTTTTTTGAATGTCGCTTTAGATACTGAATCTGGTTTCGTGAAGAAAGTGATTTGTACGACTTCGTTATCACTATTAAATTCTACTGTCGTATCATAAACTTTCTTATTATGGTCAAACTCTTTCTTAGCATCTGTATCTACTTTATAACCATCAATTGAAACGTTGTCATATTTTAATGCACGCACGAAATTATAATCTTGTGTAAAGGATGGATCATAAGTCGTATAACCTTCATAGTTATACCAAGGTGTTTGTGCTTTTAAATCTGCAGTACTTTGTGCACTTGCACCGCTTGCACCACCTTCACCATGCCCCCATTTTTGTACTTGCTCTGCTGCTTGTGTATCCGTACTATTCGTTGAAATATAAGCTGCTGAAGATCCGACGACAAGTGTTGATACAACGACGGTTGCTGAAAGTAATTTTCCTACTTTACGCATAATAAATCACTCCTCATTTTTTGAATCCCTTTTGGCGAAACATGAGCAATACATAATGCATTCAAACACTAGTACATCAATTCATCCCTATTAGCAAGTTAACTTTCATATTACGAGAAAGAAACCCTAAGCAAAGTTACATTTACATATGATATAGACACATACAATGGATACGATTTCTATAAGAAAATTAATTAATTATTTCTAAATCACCCCTTAGTTTGTATTTCCCTATTGACAAAAGTGTAATAATTCACTTTAATCATACACCAAATATATATAATTGCAAGAATATATAAGATATTTAATCAACTCATTCACCTTTCCTATTATTATAATGAAAGCGTTTTATTGTCATTATGATTAATTTGTTTTAAAATGAATCTCATAGTCTGAATTAATTTTTTTAATAAATCATATTTATATATATTTTATCGATAAACACAAATCGTTCTATATCGATACTATACATAAGGGGGAGCTTCAAGTGACAACACAAGACTATCAACTATTGATTATTACAGTGATAAGTATTTTATTTCTCATCTTTTTAATCACTTCAAAATTAAAATTCCATCCACTACTTGCACTACTACTAACCGCAATCTTTGTCGGTTTCACTTCTGGTTAGACATTGATAAAATTGTTGAATCTATAGAAACTGGGGCTGGTTCAACACTCGGTGAAACGGGCGTAACCATCGCGTTAGGTGCCATGCTAGGTAAGATACTTTCTGATTCAGGTGCCAGCGACAAAATTGCATCTTCGATACTACACAATGCGTCTTACAAAAAATTACCATGGATGATGGCGTTAGCTGCGTTTATTATTGGGATTCCAATGTTTTTCGAAGTTGGTTTAATTATGCTACTGCCACTGATTTTTACAATTGCTAAAAAATTAGAAGATGAACATAAAATGAAAGGATCAGCCTATGTAGCCATCGGTGTGCCTGTTATAGCGGCATTAGCAACGATGCATGGTATGGTGCCACCACACCCTGGACCACTAATTTCAGTGAACCAGTTTGGTGCGAATATTGGGATAACTATGGTACTTGGTGTCATATGTGCAATTCCAACCATTATCATTGCTGGTCCACTTTACGGTAAATTTATTACACCACGATTATCTGTGAAGCCAAATCAAGATTTGTTAAATCAATATACGAATGACAACAACGAAAACACTCAAGCACCATCAATATTCATAGCCTTTTCTACTATATTAGTTCCAGTGATTATGATGTTATTACATGCCATTGCTGGTATCTTTTTTGGAGAAAAAACATTACAATACAAGATTTTCGAATTCTTCGGAAGCCCAATCATCGCTATGTTTGTGGGTGTCCTTTATGCCATTATCGTTCTCGGCTATTTAAAACATCGCGACACACAAAAAATTCGAGATGCTTTAGGTAGTAGTTTGAAACCTATCGCCGGTATCATGCTAATCATTGCGGGTGGTGGCGCATTCGGTCAAGTCCTTGAAGATTCTGGCGTAGGTACGGCAATCGTTCACCTTGCAGACAATTTCTCATTATCTGCATTATTAATGGGATGGGTCGTTGCTGCATTATTATCTATATCAACAGGTTCCGCAACCGTTGGTATTGTTGGCGCAACCAATTTACTTTACCCATTGATTCAAGCAGATCCAAGTATCAATAAAGAATTATTAACGATCGCTATTGGTTCTGGCTCTTTATTCTTTAACTACGTAAATCATGGTGGCTTCTGGTTAGTCAAAGAATCCTTTGGTATGTCTATGGGAGAAACGTTTAAAACGATTACGATTGTACAATCCATTGTCGGTATTTGTGGTCTGATTATGGTACTACTCTTGAATGCTATTATTGGTTTGTTTTAACGCTAAAAGGAAATGGGACAGAAATCAAATTTTTTAATTGAGATTTCGAAGTCCCATCTATACAATCAAGGCAAGGATGACTAGGATTGAAAGTTTTCCTGAGCTGAAGCTCATGCATAAGTCTCACTAGCATTTTTATGCATAAGAACTACTCATTTTTCATAAATAGAAAAAGCAGTAAGACTTTACTTCTTCAGTTCAGTCATGTACTGCCTAAATGAAAAGGCGTCCGAGACATTCATTTTTGTCCCAGACGCTTAAGACTGTCGATAAAGTCTCAGGCTTTGTTGACAGTTTTTTCATACTTTACCTTCAATCGCTTTAAAAATGACAAATACTTCAAATTATAGCAACGTGTCTTTTCTTTCCATCAAACGATTATACCCTTCTAAATAAGCCTTTTCAGACTCTGAAGCTTTGTCATATGCATTCATCGCACGATGCCATAATGGATAAATCGGTTCTGGTGTAGTTAATTCCGTAATTGTCTTAATTTCATTGCTTGTCAGTTGTAAATTATAAGAAGCAATATTATCTTGCAACTGCGCTTTCGTTCTCGCAGCTAGTACTAGTGAATCAACATTAGGTCGATCTCTTAACCATGCCAATGTGACTTGAGCAACTGACACTTGATGTTGCGTTGCAATTTCTTGTAACGTATCTATCAAATCATAAAACAACGCTGTATCTTTGACGTATGGTTCTGCCCAACCGTCACCTTGTCTAGTACCCGGTTCACCAGCCTGTTGTCGGTTAATCTTTCCAGTTAAAAGCCCTTCACCTAACGGAGACCAAATACTGTTACCGACACCTAATTCCTTACCGGCTGGTAGTAACTCGTATTCCGCTTCTCTAGATTCAGGTGTGTAATATATTTGTTGCGCAATAGGTGGCGCCATATGATTTGCAACTGCCAAGGTGTGCGTCTTCGCTAAAGACCATCCGCTATAATTAGATACACCCCAATAACGAATCTTACCTTTTTGAATTAAATCATTCATCACTTGAATCGTCTCTTCTACAGGTGTCTGACCATCCCATAAATGTGTATAATACAAATCAATGTAGTCCGTGTTCAAGCGCTGTAAGGATTCATCTATAGAACGCTCAATATTTACACGCCCTGCACCACCATCGTTAGGATTATCCGTTAATTGAAATCCAGTCTTACTACTAATCACCATCTGATGTCGTTTATCTCTAATCGCTTTGCCTAATGCAATCTCGGAATCGCCTTTAGAATACAAATTCGCAGTATCAAACTGATTAATACCTTGATCCAAAGCATAATCAATCATATGATTGGTCATGTCTTGAGACATACCGCCTGCATTTTCAAATCCATTTGTACCTGTAAATGGAATACTGCCTAGTGCATATTTAGATACTGATAATCCTGAATTACCTAATTGTGTATAATCCATTATTTTCCTCCTCACATTTGCTTACTACACTTTATGTTCCCTTTTATTCGTGAATTAAATCCAAAGCCACTATCTCACAATGCTTGTTATCCCAATGAACATGGATAAGATTTATCCAACACTTTTCAATGTTTGTCGGTACCTTCCTTTTAAAATTGCGCGTATGATAGACCTATAAATATAAACATTGGAAGGTCCTTTTGGAGAAGCCATGGCACAACAATTTGAAGATTTAGCGAAGGCGATTAATGACGAACCAGGATTTTTGTGGAAAATTTGGACAGAAAATGAATCTGAACAAGAAGCTGGTGGTATTTACGCTTTTGATACTTACGACAATGCACAACAATATTTAAACATGCATCGTACTCGTTTAAACTCAATGGGTGTTTCAAAAGTCAATGCTAAATACTTTGATATTAACAAAGGCCTTACAACAATTACGAACGGACGCATCGATTGATTTCACAAATAATATCCCCCTTAAACATGCACGTAATCGTGTCTCATTAAGGGGGACGTTGTTTTATATTTTAAATTATTTTACTGATGTTCTCACCAAGTCAATTGTATACATCCATACCATATGACCTAGCAATTCGGAGAAATGTTCTTCGGGTGGCAGTTCGTCACGTTCTGGCGTAAGTTTAAGTTTCGGTAAGACAAATTCATGGAATAACACATGCACACCTATGCCAAACAAGCCACCTTTCCAAGCCGTAACAGATTCAGATTGCTCGCTTAATAACGCATACAGTGTCGCATTTGTAACAGAAAATCCATAATGGATACCCATCACCGCTAATGGCACTTCATTATCATTATATACATATGATGCATGCCGTATTTTATCTGGTACATTGAATACCTTCATCATTGTGACAGGCGGTGGTTCTTCATCTCGTTCAGGTGTACGTGGCGGTAGCAAGCCTTCCCAGCCCATTTTAACAGCACCAGCTAACAGTCCACCAATAACACCAGTGATTGCTACACGTTTGATTGAAATATTAGACATTTTCTTCACCTCACTAAATTATTATCCACTACTCTATTTACCCTAAACGGAAATAAGTTAGTGATTTTAATCTGTGAAGCCTTAGAATTAGATCATTTCCCAGGGAATGCATTATGATTAAAGTTTACCCATGCCCTCAATAAATGCTTCATATGTGATTTCATTCTTTGAAAACTTCGAAACAAGCATATACATTTTTTCATTTTTTGTATATTGCGTTTTATAGAGTATAGTCTCTGCCTCTTTTTCTTCCGGTAATGGCTGATTGATGTGTGTTTGTCTTGAGAAAGCGGCAAAATAACGCATGCCCAATAAGCGTTGTGAGTTTGCATTGATATGAATAGCATCTGGATTAGCCGTAATATCTTGTGCCGTGACGTAATAACAATTGGTTGTTAATTGCGTAACACGTTTGAGTGCCTCATTGATTTGTGCATATTCTACTGCACTTTGACCAAATGCTGCTTTGCCTAAAAAGTCAGGTAATAATCCGACAATAAATGGTACTTCAGGAATATTTAACTGTTCTCTAAAATAATTGATTAACGTTTCCAATTTCTTGTCATAGTCTTTGTAGCGTTGATTTAAGCTGTCACTCTCACCTTGATGCCATAATATCCCAATTATTTCACTCGTTTCTTGAGCAAATGTCGCCTCTGCAAGTGCGTGTCGTGTCAGTATTTGATTCGGCGCCCAATCATCAATCGTTGTACCACCGTCAGCGCACGGAATTAAACCAATCGTTTCATTTGGGTGTTTATCCAACCACAATTTTGCAAAAGAAGCAGCCGGACCAATGCCAGCGACTGAGCGATCACTGTGAATCGGCTCCTCCATCATCTGCCACTTACCATTTCTTAACATCATCATCCGTTCATCAATGATGGGCGGTATTTCATCTATAAATCCACGTCCCGCCATATTTGATTGACCTACCAGTAGAATTGATTTCATATATAACTTCCTTATATCGATATTTATTTAATATAAGTATCATACTATATCCTTAAATTCGTTGAAAATATAATTACTCTATGAAAACTCCTATGAATGTTCACATTTATTACGTTTGATATATACCTAAAACGGAAAATAATTATAGAAAGCAAAAAATTGGAGGACTTTACTATCACAAAAGTATTCGTAACTGGTGCCACTGGATTAATTGGCACTAAATTAACACAAAGATTATTACAAGAAGGTTATGAGGTCGCTGGCTTTACAACTTCGCAACGAGGTAAAGCGAAACTTGTAGATGCAGGCGTCGAAGCTTACATTGGAGATATTTTAAAATATGATACTGTCGAAGCTGCAATTTCAGATTATAAACCAGACATTATCATGAATGAAATTACAGATTTAAAAAATGTAGACATGTCCGCAAATACAAAAGTAAGAATTGAAGGTACGAAAAACCTTGTTGAAGCAGCGTTAAAAAACAATGTAAAACAAATGCAATCCCAAAGTATTGCCTTTACTTATGAAGGTGGCGATACTCTAGCTACAGAGGAAACACCACTGGATACTCAATCAACTGGCGACCGCAAGATTACAGTGGACGGTGTAGAAGGTTTAGAAAATGAAACTGCACGAATCGAAAATAGTGTTGTGCTTCGTTATGGCTTACTTTATGGACCAGGCACATGGTATGGCAAAGATGGTATGATTTATAACTCATTTAAAGAAGATACTGTCACAATGACAGATGGCGTTCAATCATTTATCCATATCGATGATGCTGTTGAAGTAGCAATTCAGGCACTTAACTTTGAATCAGGTATCTATAATGTAGCGGATGATGAACCAGTTAAAGGTGACGTTTGGGCAGCATGGTACGCTGACTTATTAAACGTTAATCCACAACTCAATATCCAACCAGCTGAAACTCATGAAAGAGGTGCTTCGAACGCTAAATTCCGTGCTCAAGGCGGTAAACTAATCTATCCTTCTTGGAAACAAGGCATGGCTCCAATTAAATAAAGATAGTAACAATTAAGTTTTGATGATGAATCCCCCCTAAAGTTGAATGTTAATTTCAACTTTAGGGGGGATTTAAGATTTTATCATCCATTTCATTATTACTTTTTTAATCACATAAAATCAGCAAATCTATCTCTAAAATGCATATGTATGATTGAACCCAATATATAAAGCAAAATAACAAGCACAATATTATATATTGTTAAATGCCAGTGGGTAATAAAATACCATTCATGATGTAATATTGCTGCTCTATATCCTTCTGCTAGAAAATAAATGGGATTTAATTTCATAACGAACATCACTATGTCGTTATTAGGTAAATATAATATCGAAGAAACAAAGAAAACCATTCTCATTAAAGCTTGTAAAATTAAATGGATGTCTCTAACTAATATACTTAATGTGGATGCTACTAATGCAATAGCATTTGTTAAAATAAGTGCATAAACTAAGTATAGAAGTAATTGTAACGTATATATAGAGGGATGATATCCTCCAATAAAACAAATAATCATAACAATGATTAATAAAAATAGATGCCCATAAAATTTACTGAAAACGACATAACTTGGAATTATCGAAAGTGGAAAATTCATTTTAGCTACTTGATTAAACTTTGATATGATAGATTTACTACCTTCTAAGACACCTTCGTTTATAAAAAACCACATACTAATACCAACAATTAGCCAGTAAATAAATGGAACACCTTCCATCATCTTATTACTTCTAAGTGCCAAACCAAAGATAAACCAAAAAACCGCAATTTGCATAATCGGATTAATTAATTCCCATACCATGCCTAGATAATTGTTCTTATTAGAAATTCTTAACTGAAATTCAGCTAATCTTCTTATTAAGTATAAATTAGTCAATTGTTCTTTCATTACAAAATACGTTGATTTCATAAAAATCCAACCACTCTTTCAAGAGATATGCCAATAATATCTACAAAATAAATGCTATAAATAAAGATAGAAGCAACTTTTAATAGGTTACAACATTAAAGATTTAAAAACAATATATTGAAAGTACAAAAAAAGACAAGACACCTGTAAAATACAAATATCTTGTCATAGTTATTGAGCTTAATTGAATTTTTAAGACTGTCTCTCTAATATAGCTGTATTTATTGTTTTACTGCTTTTTGATAAAAGTAATTCGCCACAACGATATCTACAATTGCGACACCAACGGATTTGAAAATGGTTATTTCTTCATCAGACAACCGTCCTGCTAATTTCCCGGCAACGATATGTCCTAATTCACCATGTAATCCATCTTTAGCAAACACACCTTCATTAACTGGATTGATTAAATCACCTGTTTCAGCCATAGCCGCTTCATGAGCCTCCACTACGACTTTATCTGCCTCTGCAATAGCTTGAGATGGCAGTTCTTGCATATCAGGTTTAAAAGAACCAACTGCATTAACATGTACCCCTGGTGATAAATGTTTCTGAAATACTGGTGTTGTCGCATTCGTTGCAGTCACAATTATATCTGCATCAGTCATTGCTGATTCAACATCTTCATATACATATAACTCTAAATCACGATGTTGATGCTCGACATCTTTTGAAAATTTAAGTGCTTTGTCATAAGTACGATTATAAAATTGAATACGTTCAATATCTCTAACAGCAAGTACCGCTTCTATCAGTCCTTCTGCTTGATCACCCGTTCCAATTACACATAGCGTCTTAGCTTGTTCACGTGCTAAATATTTTGTAGCAACACCCGAGATTGCACCTGTACGTATTTTTGTTAAGTAAGAACCTTCTAACACTGCCAACGTTTCACCTGTTTCATAGTCTGAAAGTGTTACAGAACCAACAATGGTAGGCTTACCTATTTTTGAATTATTTGGAGCCACGGTGACCGTCTTAACACCAGCTACTTTCAGCGTATCAGAAAGTGCAGGCATGACCAGATACCGATTGGCTTCATTGAATGGTAAAGAATACCGCAATGGTGTATCTGTTTCACCTTCAGAATATGCTTTAAGTGAGTCTGCCACCACTTCCACGATTTCTTCCATATTTAATAATTGTGCTTGTTCTTGTGCATCTATATAACGCATAAGCCACCCCTATTCACCTTAATCGTCTTCATGATTTATAATTTCTGTTTTCTTTTCCAACTTAGATATCATTACTAAAAATAAAACAAAAATGATTACTATGACTAACAAATATTTCCACATGGTTTGACCATCCAAATATATATAAACAAAAAATAGTGTTGTTAAAAATCCATAAAATATCATATTTCTAACAAATAGTAGCCAGTAATCTACTTTAATACTAAACCACGTTTTTATATTTGGGTCTTCCGTTTTAATGCTGTACCTCGTGGTGATGACGCCTCTAATAATCGCATATATCAATACTAAAATCATAATCGCTGTCATTATTTTTGTATATAACGGGTCATCCAAAAAATCTGAAAGTATCGTTAGCCCTAAACTAGTTACGATAGGCAACCAATCTTCATTTTTGGCGTTAGTGTTTTTCATTAGCAATCACCTTCAATTTGTCTATATTCCGTTAATTTCAACGTAACATATTTTCATTGAAAATGAATTAGAAATTAAAATTTAAATGCACAATATATTTAAACTACTGAACTGTGTAACCACCATCTATCAAAATCGCTTGTCCCGTGACACTTTTCGCACTATCGCTACACAAGAATAAAGCATAATCAGCTATATCTTTAATATCTAACAAGCGTTTTTGAGGAATTAAAGGATATAAAACGTCTTCAAGTACTTGTTCTACTGCCACACCACGTTCTTTAGCTAAATCATCCATTTGATTACGCACTAACGGTGTATCAATATAACCTGGACAGATAGCATTCACTGTAATACCTTCTGTAGCGGTCTCTAATGCGGTTACTTTTGTTAAACCAATAATCCCGTGTTTCGCACTATTATAAGCCGCCTTACCAGCAAAGCCAATTACACCATTAATTGATGCCATATTTAAAATACGTCCTGATTGTTGTTGTTTCATAATAGGTAACACATATTTTGTTCCTATAAAACTACCCGTCAACATAATATCAATCATCTGTCTGAACTTTTCTGTTGGGAATGATTCGATACTTTCAACATGCTGTAACCCTGCATTATTAAATAAAATATCTAAGCGTCCATATTGTTCAACTGTTTGATCGATCATAGCTTTGACAGCTTGTTCATCTGTGACATTCACTTTTATTGGCATACAGTCATATCCCTGGGATTTCAATGCATCTGTTTCTTGAATTAATTTATCTTCATTCAAATCAGCAAGCACCACTTTGGCACCATTTTCTAAAAATACTTTTGCTATCGCTAGCCCAATACCACTCGCTGCGCCTGTAATAATTGTTACTTTATCTTTTACCAATTACGCCACCTACTTTAAATGATTTTCGAAATGTGCATCCGTATGTGCTTTAACGTCTTCTAAAGTTGTGTCAGATTGTAATTCAACGAGTTTCATGACACCCGCTTCAAATTGAAAAACAGCTAAATCTGTAATCAACGTATTGACTACACTAGCACCTGTTAACGGTAATTCACATTGTGATTTTATTTTGGAATCACCATGTTTATTCATATGATCCATAATGACAACTACTTTTTGTGCTCCGACTACTAAATCCATCGCGCCGCCCATACCTTTAACAAGTTTGCTTGGGATCATATAATTCGCTAAGTCCCCTGTTTCTGAGACTTCCATGCCACCAAGTATGGCTAAATCGATATGTCCGCCTCGAATCATCGCAAATGATTCTGCATTGTCAAAGTAAGACGCCCCTTTAGCAGCTGTTACAGTTTCTTTACCCGCATTGATTAAGTCTGGATCCACTTCATTTTCAGTCGGATATGGTCCGATACCAAGTAAGCCATTTTCAGATTGAAAGTACACATTTTCAACATGATCGTTCATTTCATTCGCAACCAATGTAGGCATACCAATACCTAGATTAATTACCATATCACTTTTAATTTCTTTAGCAGCACGTTGGATAATTTTCTGGCGTTGTACTTTTTTATCCATGATTGGCCTCCTTCACTGTACGCTTTTCAATACGCTTCTCAAAATGTTCGCCGACATAGATGAAATCTACATAAACACCTGACATATGAATGGCATCCGGATCAATTTGTCCTACCTCTACAAGTTCTTCTACTTCAACGACCGTTGTTTTAGCTGCCATCGCACATAATGGATTGAAGTTCCGTGCTGTTTTTTCAAACACTAAATTCCCGAATGTATCTGCTTTTTGTGCTTTGACAATACCAAAGTCACCTGTCAGTGTACGTTCCATTAAATAAGTTTCTCCATCAAATTCACGCGTTTCTTTACCTTCAGCAATGGGTGTACCGACACCTGTTTTTGTATAAAAAGCCGGTATTCCCGCGCCTCCAGAACGTAACTTTTCAGCTAGTGTGCCTTGCGGTGTCAATTCAACATCCAATTCACCATTAATCAGTTGTTGTTCAAATATTTTATTCTCGCCTACATAGGAACTAATCATTTTATCTATTTGCTTATATTCTAATAAACGGCCTAAGCCGAAGTCATCTACGCCGCAGTTGTTACTCACAACAGTTAAGCCTTTTGTACCTTTTGTACGAATTGCTTCGATACTATGCTCAGGAATCCCACATAACCCAAAGCCCCCAGCAAGTACTGTCATTCCATCTTCCAATCCTTCAAAAGCTGTATGTATATCTTTTATTACTTTCGACATTAATAAACCTCATTTCTAACATTTGTTTTTAATACCTAGTACTAATTATACTTGAAAATTATAATGAAGTCCTTTATTTATGTTTGCGGTTTTATAGTAGACTCATCATTTATAAATTTTGAAACATTTAAATAAAAAAAGAGGCGATAATCTTTTAAGATTATCAACCTCTCGTTTAATTACGCTATTTCAATTTGGAAACGGCGGACAACTGTGCCATCTTCCAGTGTCGATGATTCAATTTCTTCGCCACCGTTATGCTTAATGACTGCTACAGACGCTTCATTATCTTCCGTACATGTCACTAATGCTTCTCGAACACCGATTCTTGATAGGTAATCCAATGATTTTTTCAGGATTTTATTACCAAACCCTTTACCACGATGTTTCTTACGGATACCGTAGCCAACATGGCCGCCTATTTTTTTAAGCTGTTCATTTAAATTGTGACGAATGTTCGCCGCACCGATAATTTCATCATCCTCTATTAAGAATAATGTGGTATTATCCACTGATTCATCATGTGACTTATTATCAGCTAATTCATGTACTAACTCTTCAAAATTACTATATTTTGTAATATTTGTAATTGTAGGGACAATTTTTTCATCATGATCAATCCACTCTCTCATATAATCACAATACATTAATTCGTCACCCATTGTTAACTCTCTAAATTCAACCATGTTGACACTCCTTCCTTTCTCGACCTACGTTTATAAATGATTATCATGTGTGTTGATATAATACACATAATGATCTGTCCATTGTTCATTTTCAAAAATAAAACCTTTGCGCACACATTCGAATTGAAAGCCTAACTTTTCAATCAATTGGATAGATGGATTATTATCCAAATTAATATGTGCTTCAATTCTATGAAAATGTAATGTGTCTCGTGTTTGTTTTACTAATTCAGTTAAAGCTTCGTAAGCAAATCCTTGATGCCAATATTGATTATGAATAAAGTAGCCAATTTCTGCCCATTGGAATTGATCTCTACTTAAGTTCTTAATATTGAGCATACCTATATGTTGATGTGCTTTATCAAAAATACCAAATATATATAAATCATCCGCTTCAATCGCTTGTTGCTGTCTAGTCACCATTGCCGCGAACCAAGGTTCTGTAGCATCTGACATATCTACTTGACCTTTGTCATGCCTATATTGTGATGGCTTTCTATTTACAAACCCACTTAACCATGATTCGTAATCATTTTCTTCCAACGGTCTAATGATAAGACGTTGTGTAGTGAAATGCAACCCCAAATTTTTATGCATTTAAAATCCCCTTATCATGTTCACTCTGCACACTTTATCTATTACATAATGAATAGCTTTGTGTTTTATTGTTATCACAACATCACTGATGTATGCAATAACATGCTTATACCTATTTAATACCTTTTTATGATGCTTTAAAACTTTATTTAACGGGTATACATATAAATGTAAGCGTTACTAATAAAATACGAGTATATTATACAATACCAACTATTAAATAAATCAAATATAAGCCAACAGAGATTTTGTATCTTAGGAGGTGTTTTTTATGAATAACAATAATACTTCAAAAATTTTCTTTACCTTTTTCGGTATCTTATCATGGTTATCCACCGTCATTCTATTTATTTTACCGACGCTATCACCTTATCAAGACTATATTAAAACACAAGGTGGTATGTCGACCGGTTGGGTTGTGGTGTTACTCGCATTTATTACACTATTTTATATCGCCATCTTGATTATGGATATTTATAGTCCCTTAACGACACAAGTCATACAATTTGTATTGTTAACTGTCGTAATCGTTTGTGCCATACCGTCCATTACTGCTTTTGTGCTTGCATCATTTGTCGTAGATATAAGTATTATTGAAATCTTTATACCTATTGTACTTATTATTTTAGCAAGTATGTTACACATCTTATGGTTTGCTATACCATTTATGCAAAATAAAGAAAATCGTGAAGCTGCGCAAAAGTCTAAAAATCCTTTCAAATAATAATAACTACTAGTCTGTGAATATGTATTGATACCGTATCACAGGCTAGTTTAATTATGTTCAAATTTTTATATTAAATGATATCTTCTAGAATCTTCCTTATTATTTCATTTTCAGACATTTCTTGGTATAGATACGTTTCTTGGTTTACCTTTAATATGTCATTTTCAACAAACCAACGCATCATTGCTTCTTCACCAAAATCTGTTTCATCTTTCAAATGGTGTCTTCTTACTGTTTCATGAAATGGTAGTTTGAAATAATAAGCGTATGCGTCTACGTTAATTTGATTCATTAAGCGCTCAATCATTGAACCGTATTTAGCACTATTTAAAATACCTTCTAAAATAACATAATCGCAATGTGCGATGCCATAATTCACAATGTCTTCTATAAGTTGAATGGCTAAATTATTAGGTGGGTCAGGTACATTCAACATATTGCGACGTATGTCATCTTGCCCTACTAACATCACACCTGTGCCTAATGTATGTTGCAATTTCTGTGCGATCGTCGTCTTTCCACTGCCAGAGTTACCTCTAATGATGATTAACTTTGTCATATTTATCACACTCCATACAATAATGTGTTGTCATTATATAGTAAAAACGCTTGAAGACATATCATCTCCAAACGTTTTAAACTTAATTTTGTACTATATTCACTCTGCTATACATGAACGGTTATATTTATTTAATTGTACCTAGTTCTTTACCAACTTTTTCAAATGCTGCTAATGCTTGATCTAACATTTCTTTCGTATGTGCAGCTGTAGGCATATTACGCACTCGACCTGTACCTTTAGGAACAGTTGGGAATACGATGGATTTTACATATACGCCTTCTTCTTTCAAACGACGACTAAAGGCTTGTGTTTCTTTTTCATCACCAATAATAACAGGTGTGATTGGAGATTCTGAATTACCTATATCAAAGCCTAATTTTTTCAAACCATCTTTAAGATAATTGCCATTTTCCCAAAGTTTATCATGTAATTCTGTAGAAGCCATTAGTTTTTTAACTGCTTCTGTGATGGCTTTCGTATCTCCAGGTGCTAAAGAAGTTGAGAATAAGAAAGGTCTTGATTGTGCTTTTAACCAGTCGATTAATGATTGCGTACCTGCTACATAACCGCCAACGACACCAATCGCTTTTGATAATGTACCAATTTGGAAATCAATCTTGTCTTGTAAGCCAAAATGTTTAACCGTACCAGCACCTTTACCCATGACACCAGAACCATGTGCATCATCAACATATGTGATTAAGCCAAATTCTTCAGCAATTTCTACGATTTCTGGTAGTTTAGCAACATCACCATCCATACTGAAAACACCATCAGTAATGTACATTACTTTATTGTATTGTTCTGATTCAACGGCTTCTTTTGCTTTAGCGCGTAAATCTTCCATATCTGAATGGTTTACACGAATAATCTTCGCTTTAGATAAACGACAACCATCAATAATAGATGCATGATTTAATTCGTCAGAAAGAATTGCATCATTTTTATTCATAACTGCTGAAATGGCAGCCATATTACAGTTGAATCCAGATTGATATGCAATTGCTGCTTCAGTACCTTTAAATTCAGCAAGTGTTTTCTCTAATTCATCATGTACATCTAACGTCCCATTGATTGAACGCACAGCACCGGCACCTACACCATGTGTATCAATTGCATCTTTTGCTGCTTGTTTCAAATCTTCGTTTGTTGCTAGTCCTAAATAATTGTTTGAAGATAAGTTAACATAATTTTTCCCATTGATAGTAATTTCAGGTCCGTTGGCGCCTTCAATTGTATCTATCTCATTATATAAACCATTATCTTTTAAATATTGAATATTTTCATCTAAAAAGCCATGTAGTGATTGAACCACTGCAAGTCCCCCTTTGAGTTATCTTAGTTTTCAAGTTAATCATAACCTATTTTTTAAATTGTGGAAAGTAGAATAATGATATATTAGAAAGCGTTTTCTACAATTTAATAGCTTTGTTAATTATTTGTACCTACAGTTGCTACACGTAAAATGATATAATGGATGAAAATGCTGAAGGAAGAAGGGTTGAAGTTGTTTGATTGGTTTCAACTAGCACAACAAAAAGAAAGTAGGATGGTGCAAGTACGTCGTTATCTACACCAATATCCTGAATTATCATTTGAAGAACATCACACACATGACTTTATCATGAATCAATTAAGTCAATTATCTTGCGAGATACGTACACCAGTTGGTAGAAATGGTATTGTTGCAACATTCAAAGGACAGGGTGATGGCCCTACAGTTGCCTTACGTGCCGACTTCGATGCCTTACCAATAGATGAATTAACAGACGTATCATATAAATCTAAAAATCCAGGTGCCATGCATGCATGTGGCCATGACGGTCATACAGCAATCTTACTTGGTGTGGCAGAAATTATTGAGAATCATTTATCCTCACTAAATGGCGATGTTGTATTAATCTTTCAATATGGTGAAGAAATTATGCCAGGCGGCTCACAAGAAATGATTGATGATGGTTGTCTCAGCAACGTAGACAAAATTTATGGTAATCATTTATGGACAGGTTATCCAACAGGTATGATTTATTCACGTCCTGGTGCTATGATGGCATCTCCCGATGAATTTAATATCACCATTCAAGGTAAAGGCGGCCATGGTGCTAAACCTCATGAAACGATTGATCCAGTAGTTATTATGGCAGAATTCATTATGAGTGCTCAGAAGATTGTCTCACGAACAATTGATCCAGTTAAACAAGCTGTAATAAGCTTTGGTATGGTTCAAGCAGGTTCAGCCGACAATATTATTCCTGACTCTGCTTTCTGTAAAGGCACCGTTCGTACCTTTGATACAGAAGTCCAAAGTCATATTATCACTAAAATGGACAAATTATTGCAAGGTCTTGCTCTAGCAAATGATATTACTTATATATTGGATTATGTTAAAGGCTACCTACCTGTACACAATCATCCAAATAATTATGAAATTGTTAAACAAGCTGCAAATGAGATGAATTTACGTTTCTATGAATCTGAGTTAATGATGATTGGTGAAGATTTCTCACACTATTTAAAAGTTCGCCCTGGCGCATTCTTTTTAACTGGTTGTGGTAATCCAGAAAAAGAGACTACACACCCACATCATAGCCCGAACTTCAATATTGATGAAAAGGCAATGAAATATGCAGCATGCGAATTTCTAAAAATCCTTGAACTCGAAAACGTAATTGTTAAAGCACCTTAGTCATTGCATGACTTAGGTGCTTTTATGCATGAGCTTTGGCTCAAGTAAACCTTACTAGCCTTAGTCATTGCATGACTTAGGTGCTTTTATGCA